>TARA_B110000046_G_scaffold170179_1_pt1 | contig 22150 bp, 21 predicted proteins | sample TARA_B110000046 | Tara Oceans TARA_B110000046 (sample SAMEA4397157) | marine metagenome | biome: Polar Biome; feature: [DCM] deep chlorophyll maximum layer (ENVO:01000326); material: water (ENVO:00002006), including particulate matter (ENVO:01000060) such as... | depth 40 m
CGGCGGGCTCAATTGGTTCACCGCACTTATTGCAACTGTCTGGTATTGGCGAAAAAGAAACGTTAGAAAAAGCAGGCATCGAATGCCAGCATGAATTACCTGGCGTGGGCGAGAATTTACAAGATCATCTAGAATTTTATTTCCAATTCAAATGCAAACAACCTATTACGCTGAATGGAAAATTAGATTGGTGGAATAAATTATTAATTGGGGCGCGTTGGTTCTTTTTTAAGAAGGGCTTGGGAGCAACCAACCACTTTGAATCGTGTGGATTTATTCGTTCTAAAGCGGGTGTTGAATGGCCAGATTTGCAATACCATTTCTTGCCAGCGGCTATGCGTTACGATGGCCGAACGGCTTTTGATGGTCACGGTTTTCAAGTACATATCGGGCATAACAAACCGACAAGTCGTGGCACGGTTAAAGTTACCAGTGCTGACCCAAAAGCACACCCGAGTATTCGCTTTAATTACCTTTCGACAGAAGTTGATAGAGAAGGTTTTCGCGATTGCGTGAAGCTCACACGCGAGATTATAAACCAGTCTGCCTTTGATCAATATCGGGATGATGAAATCCAACCGGGTAAGCATATTCAAAGTGATGACGAGATTGATGCGTTTGTAAGATCGAATGTTGAAAGTGCATATCACCCATCGTGTACGTGCAAAATGGGAACGGATGACATGTCAGTCGTCGATCCACAGACTCGAGTTCGAGGGATCGACAATCTGCGTGTTGTTGACTCGTCGATTTTCCCAACCATACCCAATGGCAATTTGAATGCACCGACTATTATGGTCGCGGAGCGAGCGGCTGACTTAATCAAGTCGGCGGGTATGTTGCCACCGAGTCAGGCAGAGGTCTCGATGGCCCCTGATTGGGAAACAGTTCAGCGTAGTAAGTTTTAAAACTAAGCTAAACTTAAACTTAAATTTAAACGTTAATTGCTTGTAAACTAATAGTTTAAAGCTAATAACTAAAAGAAAATCAATAAAAACCACAAAGGATAAAAGCATGATGATGAAAACCTTAGCACTATCGGCGAGCTTGCTAGCAGCAAGTTTCAGCCATGCAAACGAATGTGAAACAGTACGTTTTGCAGATGTTGGCTGGACGGATATTACTGCGACGACCGCACTATCTTCTGTTGTTCTAGAAAGTATTGGTTATAAAACAAAGACTCAAGTTTTATCGGTGCCGATTACTTATAAATCGTTAGAAAATAAAGACATTGATGTGTTTCTGGGTAACTGGATGCCAACAATGGAAGCCGACATCAAGCCTTATCTTGAAAATGGTTCTGTAGAAAGCATTAAGAAAAACTTAGAAGGCGCTAAATATACCCTAGCCGTTCCTAAAGCGGTTTATGATGCGGGCGTTAAAACATTCGCTGATATCGCTAAGTTTGCTGACAAGTTTGATAACCGCATTTACGGTATTGAACCCGGTAATGATGGCAACCGCTTGATTCAATCAATGATCGATCAAAATGCATTCGGCTTAAAAGGATTTGATGTTATCGAATCGAGCGAAGCAGGTATGCTATCGCAAGTTAAGCGTCAGACTCGTCGTAATAAATGGATTGTTTTCTTAGGTTGGGAACCACATCCAATGAACTCAAACTTTGAGTTGGCATACCTAGAAGGCGGCGATGATTTTTTCGGTCCTAATCTAGGCGGCGCAAACATTCATACTAACGTACGTAAAAACTACACAGCAGAATGTAAGAATGTTGGCCAGTTTCTTAATAACCTAACGTTTACGTTAGAGATGGAAAATGAAGTGATGGCGGCTATTTTAGATGCGGGTAAGAAGCCAAACGTTGCGGCCAAAGAGTGGATCAAAAAGAATCCTACAATTTTGGATGCTTGGTTAAAAGACGTAACCACACTAGACGGTAAACCTGCATTAGCTGCTGCTAGCGCTGTCTTGAAATAGATACCCCCTTAATGGGTAATCTGAAGTAACGATAGTCAAAGCAACATTCATCACACAAAGAGGCTGCGAGTAGTAATAACTGCTCGCAACAAGAAATTTCATGGAACAGTTTAAATTACCGTTGGGTAATTACATCGAAACATTTGTCGACTGGTTAGTTGATAATGGCGCATCATTCTTTGATGCCATATCTGAATCACTAGAATGGCTGATTAGCTTATTCACTAATGCACTACTTTGGCTAAACCCAATCGCGTTTATTGCCATAGTCGTCGCCATCGCTTTGTACTTTCGACGTTCCGTGGGATTGGCTATTTATGCCGTTGTGTCATTAACCCTAATCTGGAATTTAGGTTATTGGGTTGAGACCATGCAGACCCTTGCATTGGTTTTGTATGCCGCGTTTTTCTGTATGTTGATTGGATTACCGATTGGTATTTATGCGGCGCATCACGCTAATTTTTATAAAGCGTTGCAGCCCGTGTTAGATCTTATGCAAACGGTTCCTACCTTTGTATATCTGATACCTACCCTGACTCTTTTTGGCTTAGGCGTGGTACCTGGATTAATCTCTACCATTATTTTTGCGATTGCTGCACCGATACGTTTAACGTATTTAGGCATTTCAGAAGTGCCTCAAGATATTCTTGAAGCGGGGCGATCATTTGGTGCGACAAAACGCCAAATTTTATTCCGTATAGAATTACCTGCCGCAGCAACCAGCATCGCTGCTGGTGTAACGCAATGCATTATGTTGTCGTTATCAATGGTCGTAATTGCTGCATTAGTAGGAGCCGATGGTTTAGGTAAACCAGTAGTACGAGCTCTTAATACAGTGGATATTGCCAGTGGCTTTGAGGCGGGCTTAGCCATTGTATTGTTAGCCATTTTACTTGATCGTATTTTTAAAGCGGAGCAAGCAAAATGATTAACATTAAAAATCTCGATGTCGTTTTTGGTGATCAGCCAGAGCGTGCTTTACCGCTATTAGACCAAGGACAAGAACGCGAAGAAATTCGCAATAATACCGGTTTAGTCGTAGGTGTTAATAATGCGAACTTGCAGATTAAAAAAGGTGAGATTTGTGTATTGATGGGGCTGTCAGGTTCTGGAAAATCAAGCTTGTTACGCTGCATTAATGGTTTGAACGATACGACTCGTGGTTCGATCGAAATTGATCATGAAGGCGAAGTTATTGACCTAGTCAGTGCCGACGCCGATACATTAAGAGCCGTTCGCACAAAACGTATGTCGATGGTTTTTCAAAAGTTCGCATTGATGCCTTGGTTAACGGTGGCGCAGAATGTTGCAATGCCACTTGAGTTGCAAGGCTTAGATAAAAAAGAAATTAAGCAACGTGTTGATACTCAGCTTGAACTGGTGGGTTTACAGCAATGGGCAAAACTAAAGCCGAGTGAGTTATCGGGTGGCATGCAACAGCGCGTTGGTTTAGCGCGTGCGTTAGTGACTGAGTCCGATATTTTATTGATGGACGAGCCGTTCTCGGCCTTAGATCCATTGATTAGAACTCAGCTTCAAGATGAATTAATTCAGCTGCAAGAAAAACTTAATAAAACCATTATTTTTGTAAGTCATGATTTAGATGAGGCCCTTAAATTAGGGACGAATATCGCAATTATGAAAGATGGTGAGATTGTTCAGCAGGGCAAGCCAGAAAGTATTGTATTGAACCCTGTGAATGATTATGTAAAGCAATTTGTAGCTCACACTAATCCGATTCATGTACTAAAAGCAAAATCAATTATGCGACCTATCAGTGACATGACGTTCACTGAAAGAGGTTACTGTTTGAGTAAGCGACATGACTATTGGTTGAGCGCCAGCCAGCAGCAAGTTTATTACCGAGGAGCAGAATTCTCTCCTCAAATGTGGCAAGCCGGGCAAGACATTGTTAAGTTATCAGCAGCGCCTACGTGCGTCGCTGCTGATACTGGCATGCAAGACGTAATGGAAATCCGTTACCATACCGACCACGCGGTCTTTATTATGAAAGATCTTGATGAAGATTTAGATGATGCTGAGAAGGTTCATGGTGACGAAAAAATTCAAGGAGTCATTGGTGATAAGGAACTGTATCACACCTTGTTAGGTAAAATGATGTTAGAAGATTAATGTGATTGAATGAGCTGGCAGAAATATTGTTACTATTTTTGTTAATTATTATAAGAAAGAGAGAAAGGAAAATCATAATGAAAAAATCTTTATTAGCGTTGGCTATTGCCGCTTCAGTAGCGGCTCCTGCTTCTGCTTCGACAGCAATCTCTGGTGGTATTTGGTTGAATCATCAGATAGTCACAGAAGATGAAAGCGGCACGGCTTCAGATCGCGAACCGCAGACTCTGGGTACTGTAAATAGTGAAGCGTTAATCTTATATGTTGATCATCAGCAAGATGATACTGATTGGCAGCTTTCTGCTGAGTGGCGCACTGGCCCAGGTTCTTTTAGTGATGCTGGCAATAACTCAACAGGGGATACCTCAGGCTTCCATAAATTATGGGTCGGCTATAATTTTTCAGAAGATCGACAGTTAGTTATTGGTAAATCACAGGTTCCATTTGGCTTTGGCACCATCAACTTCTGGCCTGGAGATATGGGGTTAGGTGGGTATGGCGACCAGCTAGATGTCGGTGTAAAGTTCAGCGATAAGCAAGATGCTATTAGCTATGATTTAGCTTGGTATATATCTGATGATTTTGGTGCGGCCAGTACTGATACCATGGATGATAATGGCCACTGGGGTTCTTCTACGACTTATCGTAAAGTGAATACGGCTGTTGCAAATATTGGTTATGACTTATCAGCAAGCTCAACGGTTGGTTTTTCGTATCAGCAAGGTGAACTACAGGATTTAACGACGACTCAGCCCGATACTGATTCTACATTCGGTGGTCATAATGCTTGGGATGTTTGGTATACCGGTACTTATGGCAACCTAGGTGTGATGGCTCAGGTTATGGGTACTCAACGTGATGGCTTGGATAAATTAGCAATTGGTGCCGATGAAGTTAAAACATTGCGCCAGTCTTTGAGCCTTTCATATGCAACAGGCCCATTCAATTATTATGTTGAATATACCGGAGTAGCAACGGATACGAAGGGCAATAAAGCGAATGACCTAGTGGCTTTTGCTCCGGGTGTTAGTTATAACTATGGCCCAGGTTGGATGTATGCTGAATATGTTACCGCGAATAAAGACGTAAATGCGAATGGTGATATTGGTGCAGATGATAAATTTTCTGCGATGTACCTAACAATTGATTATTACTTCTGATTTTAAATTCTGACATAATTAATTGATAAAAAAATACCCGCAAGGCTTTCGCTATGCGGGTATTTTTTTGTCTGCTGTTTATCTACTCTTTACCTGATATTAATCAGCCAGCTTATTTTCTGTATTGAAGCCAAGCGTAGAAGAACATTAAACCAAACAATAAATCGTTGATGCCGTAAATAACCAAAAAGATAGTCGTTACGATTGACTCATTCCACATCACTGCAATGTCTGGCTTCATTACAAACCAGAAGTACAACGCGGTGCCTACGTAAACCATCTTCTCAATAAAGAATACAAAGATTAAGCGCGAAGCTCTTGGGTGCTCAGTTGAAACAGAGATATACGCCATGCCCCATAAAATAATCATACCTAAACCGAAGTGGCTGAATATCTGTGGATAGTATTGGGTGAGTAGCTCATTTTGAAAGCCTAGAGAAAAGCCAAGAACACCGAAGATGTTGATTAGGCCTGCCATTACAAAACCAAACGTTAAGTATTGCTTCATAAAAATAATTCCGTCGTCATGTCATTGTGTGGGATTAAACGTTGGCAGCATTCTATCAGTGGTTGCGGCTTTGCTCCATGGTGAGAAGCCGCTATTCGATTAAAAAGAGTTTTTCTTAAACGGATATTCAGCTATCCGTTTAACCTCAGTCAAACAAGTCTGGAGTAGGGCACTCTAAGATGGCCCCGATAGTTTGCACTAACTCACGCTCAGCAGCTTCTACGCCGTTTACTTGAATACCCGCGGCTAAGGCTTTCATTACTCGCCCTTTTACGTGAGGGAACGACTCAGTCAGTGTATCGAGGGCAATATTAAAGGTTTTGAAAGAAGAGGTTCTTGCTTGCAGTTGTATATCGTCAAATCCACCCGTATTGGCCGCTACTGCAAAGCTCTTCATAGCGCCTTCTAATGTTTCATTGCCATGATTGGCAACAAACGATAGAACGGTTTCAATGTCGGTAAGAATCTTTTTAGCATTACCGTGCTTCGCTTTCACCGCCTTGGCTTTGTTGAACGTAGGGTTCAAATATTGAAGAATCATACGGTACAAGCACCATTCGAATAAATCGATCTTGCCATCGGCTTGTACGAGCTTGACCAACAGCTGTTTAAAATCAGTATATTGATCTTCTGAAAGTAGCTTGAGTGCTGGGATGGCCTTGTCGATCATGGGTAAGCGCTTACTCTCGTTGAGCAGTACTACTAATGGGGTGAGCTGATTGACCGACTGATATAAACCCTCGCCACAAAATTGCTTGATCAGGTCGAGTTGCTGGTCATACACAAGCGACGTATTAGGTGCGAGTAAAAGGGTATAGCACAAGGCTCTCGCATTCATAGGGTCATGAGCTGCGGCAGTTAGCTTTGCTTCGACATCGATACGGTTGGTTTCTTGATCACCTAATTGCTGGCCACTTGATGGTTGGCCACTGGATAGTTGGTCAAGTGCACTATCTGATACTGAGTTAGCAGGTGTTGAGTTAGCAGGTGTTGAGTTAGCAGGTGCTGGATAGTCAATTGCAGCACTTACGGCAGCGGCAACACCGGTAAGCAAATCTTCTGTGTTTAACGTACTTTTAGGCGCGAGCTGAGGTGATTCATCGTAGGCTTGCTTTAAGGTTTGTGGTGCGACCCATTCTCCGTCCCAATGCTTATCAATGCGGCGAATACGCTCTTCTAGTTTGGGGTGAGTCGATAGAAATCCAAAACGACTAGAAAAGTGACTGTAAATGGCATTGCCAAAAAATGCATGGCTAAATTCTTCACGACGGCTGTGACCAATAGCAGAACCAACCCCACCATAACCAATCACCTTTAGGGCTTCGGCAATAGCTTGAGGGTCGCGGGTAAATTGAACGGCACTCGCATCAGCTAGGTATTCACGTTGGCGGCTAACGGCGGCTTGAATTAACTTTCCAAAAAAAACGCCACTGTAACCTAATATCATAAATCCTAAGCCGATTAAAAAGAGAGGAACTCCCCCTTCTTTTTTACTTGAACTGTTAGAAAAAATTGTGGTTTGTGAGCGCCCGCGGCTATAGATACTATGACGAGCGCCAGCATTCAAAATAATACGGCCGAGTAAGCCGATGCATAAAATACCAAATAAAATTGCGATTAAGCGCATGTTCATTCGCATATCGCCGTTTAAAATATGGCTAAACTCATGGCCGATAACCCCTTGCATTTGCAAGCGAGAGAGCTTGGTTAAGCAGCCTTTGGTTACGCCAATGACGGCATCAGAAGGTTGAAAGCCTGCGGCAAATGCATTGATTCCGATTTCATCATCGAGCAAATAGACTTGAGGAACGGGCATGCCAGATGCGATGGCCATTTCTTCAACGATATTTAATAAACGTTTTTCGTAAAAATCATCACTATCCGGGTGCAGTAAACGACCACCGAGTGTTTCGGCAATGGATGCGCCACCCCCGCTCAGTTTTACGGCTTTATAAAAGTAAGCAAGGCCGACAAAACCACAAACGATCGCAGAAATGGTGAGCCATGAACGCCAAGACATGTAGTGGAATATGTCGAGCAGGGAGGGATCCCGAATTGTTTTATTTCCTAGCTCAGGAAAAATATCTGGGTTGCCCCAAAGAAAGCCTGCGACCAATAAATTGGTCAAAAAAATAAGCGTGAATAACGCCAAGACAAATAAAACAATTAACTGTCTTGTACGTTTTCGCGCTTGGTCTTGATGGCCAAAAAAATCCATTAAAAGCTAACCTTGGGGGCCGCTTGAATTTGAGCACTGTCTTCAAATTCTAACAGTGTTGCATCTTTGGTATGGCCAAATTTATTGGCAAAGAAAATGGGTGGAAACGATTGGCGGTACGTATTGTAAGTCGTGACGGCATCATTAAAAGCTTGGCGAGCAAATGCGACTTTGTTTTCTGTACTGGTCAGCTCTTCAGTAAGTTGCATCATATTGGTATTGGCTTTTAGTTCTGGATAAGCTTCTACCGTGACATTAAAGCGGCTCATCGCGCCGGCTAAGGCACCTTCGGCCCCTGCAAGTTTACCCATTGCGGCTGCACTTGAAGGATTACTCGCCACGGCTTTTAATCCTGCCATGGCTTCATTACGGGCTTCAACAACCGCGGTTAATGTTTCAGACTCGTGCTTTAAATACGCTTTAGCCGTTTCTACTAAGTTCGGAATTAAATCGTAGCGGCGCTTGAGCTGTACTTCGATCTGAGAGAAACCATTCTCATAGCGATTTTTAAAGGCCACCAGATTATTATAAATACTGATGATATAAAATATGAGCGCCGCAATAACGACGAGGGTAATAATTGTTGAAATTTCCATTGTCTAATCCTTGTTAATGAATTCAGAAACTATTTGCTCAGTTGAGCTAAATTAATTGATGTCAGGTTGTTTTTTATGCCGGACTATTTCTTATGCCAGACTATTTCTTATGCCATTGGCCGTTAGCATCTTTATAAAATTCGCCGGTTTTTAATTTAGCCGTGATTTTTTCTCCAGCGATCTTTTCAATACTTTTTAAATCAGTTTTTTGTTTAATCGCAATGCTCTGATATTTTTCTTTACGCTTTGCATTAATATCGGTCATTAACGTCTTGGCTTCTTCATTGCCTCTTGGCGTCATTTCTAAATAGCCGCTGGCGTTTTCGCCTAACAAGCCTTTGGCCTGTGCGTCATCTAATGAAAGAGCAAACGATAGTTGGCTCATTAATAAAAGTGAGGCGGTCATGATGATCGATTTTAAAGTCATGTTGTATTCCTTTTCTGCGCTTAATTAATGCTAATCAAGCCGGAGACATGATGCCGGCTGATTTAAAGATAAAAATATTTTGATATTAGAAAAGATCGCTCTCTTCACTGAATAAGTCTTCTAGTTCTTTTTCAACCTTTATACGAACTTCGTGCTCGATTTTAACATTCAGGTTAATAGTAATAGGCTTGTCGGGGGCAGCCACTTTCACTGTACAGGCACTGGTGATCATTATCAGTGCTAATAAGGAGATCTGTTTCATAGTATTTTCCAGTGATTAATATGGGTTAACTTTTTCTTTTATGCTGAATTTATTAATAGATACTTTTGCATTATTGATACTTATTCTCAAGTTTTTGCACAATATCATTACTGACTCTTAAGCTTTCAAGCAAATCGAGTAGGTTGTACTCTAAATTTAAATTAAAGTGTGTCGCTTGGCCATCAAAGAACGTTGGGTTATACCCTTGGAACTGTAATCCTAAACTTAATTCCCCATCAGGCTGATAAGTAACGTCTGTTTGCAGCTTATCGTAGCGGAAGTCGTTTAAGACCTGCATCGCTAGGCTAACACTCGGATCGCTTTGTTTTAAACTATCGGCCGTTGCCCCTCGGAATTGTACGACACCTCCTGGCGCACGGGCGTATAAACTGCCTGCCGGAATTTGGGGTCCTTCAGGTAATAATATAATCGGTAATACACCGTCTAATCGACCGGTTGCCGTAACGCCTGAACCCGATTCAAGAGCGGCTAACTGCTCCAGCTGTAGACCTTCGACCTCGATGCCAAAGGCATTAACCTCTTGGCGAGTATCATAGCGAATAAGTGGAACATTAATTCGGCCTCCCAATACATCAGTATGCACTTCTTCAATAACAACCAGCGCTTGTGAGAAGTCTGATTCAATGGTCGTAGTGCTGCGCGCTAAAATGTTTTCAATGTTAATCCCTGGGTTGATACTGAGTGCCGATATTTGGCTATCAATACGGAAGTCATCATAAAAAGGACGACGGATCGCCAGCTGCATATCGATATCTTCCCAGGTCGTCAATTCTTGATAAATTCCCGACATATCGTCAATGCGTAACATTAGGTCAGGCTGCCAACGCCAAGCAATGCTGTTATCATCGAAAATATCGGCCTGATACTGCTGCCACTGCACCCAGCCTTGTGCAGATAAACTTCCATTCAGTAACTGGGCCTCGGTTAAGTCTGCCATGGCGATTAAGCCCATTTGCTGCCAGTCGAGTTTTAAGTTATTCAAATACAGTTGTGCACTGCCTTGCTGTAAATGGTTGAAGTCGTGTTGTGCTAATAGCGTTAAGTCTAAACTATTGGATAAGCCCGTTAGTTTCATTGATGCGGTGAGCTTAGCTTGCTTAAGGTCGATAGAGCTAAGATCAAACTTGCCATTAAAAAGAAGCGATGGAACCGGCCACTGGTTCCAGTGAGTTTTTTTGTTTTTAACTTCCCAGTGGCAGGCCAGCGGCAATTGAGACAGTGCCTGCTGGCTTCTTAATTGTGGAGAGTATTGCAACTTTAACCAATCAAGATTACAGCTGACTTGTGCATTTTCTAATGCGAGTTTTTCTTTTTTATGTTGCCAATTAAGTTGCTCGATAATAACCGAAAAATTCTTCGCTTGCGTGAGCTCGCCATCAATACCCTCTATCAGCCAGTCTGGTAATAATTGCCAGTGAATAGCCGAAAGGTTCGCTTCGATTTTCTCGGGGAAAAGCGCTTCTGCTTCTAAATAGTGACTTTGGTTATTCAAACCATGAGGCAAGCTGACTTGCCAATGCCAGTTATTTTCATGCTGTTGGCCTTGCACAACAATTTCGCCTTGGCTTGTATTAGTGAACTTTGGCCATAATGCATTTTTTTGTTGAGTATCGAGATTCAGTATGTGCTGGCTATAAAACTTAGCCGTATCGTTTAAGGCTTGGCTGTATTGTCCGACCAGTTCTAATTCTGTTTTATGAGAGAGCTGGTCGCCTGTTAACTGTTGGGCGAGAGTCCCTTGCCACTTACACGTATTGCCGTCTATTTTAAAGTTGCAGGTGAATAATAATGCGTCTTTTAGCTGCTGTTTTATTTTAAGATGGGTCGGCACTAACGAAACAATGTCACCGGCTAAATCAAAGGTATCGAAGCTGAATTGCCATTGCTCTTCGCGCTGGTGATCAATATTGGCATTTAAACTGATGTCTAGGCTGGCATGATCTAAAATAGGTTTATTATTGAGTAGATCAAAAACTTTAAAATCTTCAATTTTTAACTGCAAAAAACTCGTTGCCGAAAGCTGGGTTAACAGCGCTTGCGGGTCAGTGATCACGGTGGGTAATTTCAGCGCGAGGTTCCACGCTTGAATGGCAACCTTAGCGTCTAATGATTGAGTTCGATCTTGCTGTTCTATCAGCGATAACCACGATTGAATATCGGCACTTTGCTGCAGAGTCAGTATGGCAGGTTGTGATGAGTCGCTTGGTATTAACCAGTGGGCGCTTAGATTAAAAATAGGCGCGGTTTGCTGCTCGATAAAGATCAGACTGCTAATGTCACCTTGGTGATCGATGATTAATTCATGGCGTAGGTCTTTGTTTAATGAGTCGCTTTGAATTGAATTATTGAGAGTGAGCTGTTGCTTATCAAATTTCAGCTGGCTATCAACCGATAGCTGCGGATGCTGTAATTGGAATTGCTTAACCGTTAACGTATCCAGCGGCAGCTGCTTAAAAACATCTTCTAAGCTCGCTAGTTTTAATTCCGGATTTTCACTCGTTACGGGCTGGCTATTAGGAGTTCTGCTATTAGGAGTGCTGCTATTAGGAGTGACTAGTATCTTTGTGGGCTTATCGTTGGGTTTAATCGATACTTGCGCATATTCAATAGAAACCTCTTTAACTTTTCCCGCAGCAAGGCTCCAAGGAGAGAAGGTTATTTCAATATCGCGCAGTGCTATTTGGCTATTATTGGACGGAAGCAGGAAACCTACTTCAGAAATTTTAAGCGTATGCCAAGATAATTGGCTAAGATGAGCATGGCCTTGCTCTAGTTTGGCTTTCTCCATTACCCAAGGCAGCAGAGAATTAATTCCCTGCTTCGCAAGAGTCGGCAGATAAACAATACAACCCGCTAGTACAATCACACTAATAAGCAGTGCTTTAAGCCATGATTTCATTCTCTGCTCAGCTCCTTGCGATTACGAGAGGGTTTTATTGCTGAGTTACTTCGCCGCTTTAACCGTCTTAACACCTTCTTGAGTGGCGAGTAATAAAGTATCGGCAGGGCGAACGGCAAATAAACCGTTAGTAACAACCCCTGTTAATTGGTTCACGCTGGCTTCTAAAGACTTAGGTGCCGCTTTAGCCCCCGGAGCCATATGAAAGTGATGAACATCTAAAATAACATTGCCGTTATCGGTGGTAAAACCGGTGCGTAAAACGGGATCGCCGCCTAGCTTGACCATTTCGCGAGCAACGTAGCTGCGGGCCATTGGAATGACTTCAACCGGCAGAGGAAAAGTCCCCATCACTTCTACCAATTTACTTTCGTCGGCAACGCATACAAATTCTTTGGCCACTGCGGCAACGATTTTCTCGCGGGTTAATGCACCACCGCCGCCCTTAATCATTTCTAGCTGGTGGTTAATCTCGTCAGCGCCATCAACATAAAACTCAAGTTCGAATACTGAGTTTAGGTCATAAACTGGAATGCCGTGGTTCTTCAGGCGCTCTGCTGTCGCTTCTGAACTGGCAACAGCACCGTCAAACAAGTGTTTAAATTCGGCTAAAGCATCAATAAAGCAGTTAGCGGTGGAGCCTGTGCCGACACCGATAATGGAGTCGGTTTCTAAATGCGGCTTGATGTATTCAGCGGCGGCTTTACCGACAGCGGCTTTAAGTTGGTCAGAAGTTAATACATTCGCAGATGAGGACATGTTTTGGCTCTAGTCGATTCGGTTAAATGGGGCTTAAAAATTAATCACGCACACAAGCATTATAAATCCTTATTCGTTACAATGCTTGTTCTCATACACGAAAAAAGTATAGATCATGACTGCCCGTACTTCTGCCAAGCCCAACTCTAAGTTATTAGACCAATATATTAAGAAAATTCTGTCTGCCAACGTCTATGACGTAGCGATTGAGTCGCCTTTGCATATTGCTCCATTCCTGTCTGAGCGATTGGAAAACAATATTTGGGTAAAGCGAGAAGATAAACAGCCGGTCTATTCATTTAAAATTCGCGGTGCTTACAATAAAGTTGTTCAGCTTACCGATAAAGAGAAGGCCGCGGGTGTTGTCGCGGCTTCGGCAGGCAACCACGCGCAAGGTCTGGCATTGGCTGCTAAAGAGCTGGGCATTAAGGCAACCATCGTTATGCCACGTACCACCCCCGATATTAAGGTGAAGTCTTGCAAGGCTCGTGGTGCTCGAGTTGTTTTACATGGCGATACGTTTGATGAAGCCTTTGCCTATTCACAAAAACTGGTTGAAGAAAAAGGCTTTACCTATATTCATCCGTACGACGATCCAGAAGTGATTGCTGGCCAAGGTACCATTGGTATGGAGATTTTACGTCAGTTGAATGATCCTATTGATGCAATTTTTGTCCCCGTTGGCGGTGGCGGCATCATTGCGGGAATCGCGGCGTATGTGAAGTTTTTACGCCCTGAGATCAAAGTTATCGGTGTTGAATCAACTGAATCGGCTTGTTTGCATGCGGCATTGGCCGCTGGTCGTCGGGTTACCTTGCCGCAAGTGGGTATCTTTGCCGATGGCGTAGCCGTTGCGCAGATTGGTAAAAACACCTGGGATATCGCTCGTCACTATGTCGACGAAGTGATTACTTGCTCTCCTGACGAGCTTTGTGCTGCCATTAAAGACATCTTTGATGATACCCGTGCAGTCTGCGAACCGGCAGGGGCTTTGGGTGTGGCAGGTATGAAGAAGTATGTTGAGCGTGAGGGCATTAAAGGCGCTAACTTGGTTTCTATTTTAAGTGGCGCTAACGTCAACTTTGACCGTTTGCGTTATATCGCTGAGGTTGCTGAAATTGGTGAAGGCCGTGAAGCTATCTTGGCCGTGACGATTCCTGAGCGTGCCGGTAGCTTTCAGCAGTTCTGCAGCTTATTGGGCAAGCGTCCGATTACTGAATTTAATTATCGCTATCGCGACGACAACTCAGCGCAAATTTATGTCGGTGTTAAAGTCGGTGCCGAAAAAGATGCTCGTCAGCAGTTGTTAAGTGAATTGGCTGAAAAAGAATATCCGGTTCTAGATTTAACCGAAGATGAAGTTTCGAAGTATCACATTCGCCATATGGTCGGTGGCCATGCTCCTGATTCGATTAATGATGAATTAGTATACCGCTTTGAGTTTCCAGAGCGTCCGGGTGCGTTATTACAGTTCTTAAAGTCGTTGGGTAAGAAATTCAATATTTCGTTATTCCATTACCGTAATCACGGTGCTGCTAATGGGCGTGTATTAATTGGCTTGCAGGTGCCGAAAGATAATCGTCAGCATAAAGAGCTAGAAGGCTACTTGATTGAGCTCGGGTATAACTATTGGAATGAGTCCGATAACCCAGCGTATCAATTGTTCCTTCGCTAGCTCTCTAGAATTATAGATATAAAAAAAGGCTAATCATGATCGATTAGCCTTTTTTGTTTTCAGACATTGCTAACTGTTTAGACTTACATTTTAGTCACTTTGTCATAACTTGTTTTTAGCTTTTCTGCGCAGGCTTTTCTTGCCTCATCTTCAGTCATTGTTTTTTTGTAATCTTCCAAGCACGATTTATAAAGAGGCTGTGCTTCTTTTAACATGTCTTTATTGAGCATATCTTTTGATAGGTTTTGATTAGCACAAGCGGTTACAGTGAAAATTACGGTTAAGGCGATGAATAGATTTTTCATGGGGTTCCAGTTTTTGTCGTCAGTATTGGGCGTATTTTAATTCTAAAGTCCTAATCAAGAAAGTCGTTAGTCGTGAGCTTGTGACATGATGCGGTTAAAGCTACCGTCTTCTTTCATTAATCTGAGCTGTTGAGATAGTAATTCGGCTAAATATCTACCTTGCTCTGTCGCTTGGGTCGCATAGAAAACATCTGACTCAGAGATAGGGCGTTTAGAAGAGTATTGAATCTCGTTTTTTAGCTTCATGCGTTTCAAAGCGGTTAGGCCGGATATTTCTTCGGCAATAAAGGCGTCGATATGTCCCGCTTTTAACATTTTTGCAGAATACTCGTCAGAATTTGTCATAAAAAAATCGATGTTCGGGTTGTTGATGACTTCGTCTGCATAGGCATAACCCCGAGTAATGCCAATTTTTTTGCCTTCGAGCTGAGCGATCGTTTCTATTAGCTCTTGACCTTTAAGGGTGAAAGCAATATCACGCTTTATATAAATAATTTCTTCAGTGGGTAAAAAAGATTTTTTGTCGGGGAAAAAAGCATTAAGTGCTGGAAAAAGAGCATCTGCATTTCCGAGATTAAAATCATTAATAGCACGCTTTGCCGGAAGAATGTTGATGTCTATATTAATACCTGCGCGCTTAGCCAGCTCGCGAGTGAGATCAATGAATATCCCTTTGGTTTTGCTTTCGACCATTAACGGAATTAAAAAGGTATTAATAATTAATGCTTTTTCATTAATGGCAGGGCTAGATTTTTCATTAGCTACAACCTTCCCGTCACCTTGCAACGAGTGGCTATTTATTGATACCGATATAAATATTAGTAGAAAGCTTAAAAATTTTATCATCATGTCCTAATTATATACCTACCATTGCTTCAATGTTATCGAAGTGACTCTTTCTTATGCGTACTTTTACGAAGTATTACATAGAAGGCTCCTGCACCACCGTCGTTAGGCTGCGCAGTATGATAGGCCATAACATCGGCTAACTGAGGTAGCCAGTGTACTAGGTAGCTTTTAAGTAATGCAGGGTCCTCAATATTACGATCTCCTTTGCCAGGAGTAATCAGTACGGTTCGTAAATCGTATTTTACACAGTCGTTAATAAAACCAAAGACAATCTCTCGTGCTTTATCAATCGTCATACGATGTAGATCTAAGCGAGCATCAATGGGAAATTTACCCTGACGAAGTTTACGGAAAACACCATCTTGTATGCCGTGACACTTAAAACCGATTTCTTCGTGAGGCTGCACACGGGTTACTTCATAGTGTTGAAGGTGATTAGGGTCGCTGCTGATTTTTTCTTGGGTCGCCGATTGCTGTCGCAACTTTTGCGCTTCTGTAATCGTATGCGGCTTACTCAAATCCACTTTCTTTTTCTGTTGTATCTTTTTTACGCCCTGCATTTCTCGCAGGAAGAAATCATCATCGTCGGTCATGGTGTACTACATCGAGTATGCGATAGCGAATCGCTGAATAGAATGTTGCCTAATTGCGCTTAAGTATATCATCTAGTTAAAGCTGTCGTTAACGAATGGCTAGTTGAGTAAGAGCAATTAAAACGGCATAGCGTGCCCCTTTACCGATAAGCACCAGTATGAAAAATATTTTGAAGTGAGTTCGCGCCAAACCCGCGATTAAGGTTAGCGGATCGCCGATGATGGGTAACCAAGCGAATAGCAGACTCCAAACTCCGTAGCGGTTATAGAAGTGCTGACCTTTCTGCCACGAGGCCGAGTCGTGATATTTCTCCATCACATAGGCACTGGCCCAATAACCTATTGCGTAGTTAATGCAGCTGCCTAATGTATTGCCGCAGGTCGCAACTAGCCATAATAACCCTACATTATGGTTTTGTTCTAATAACGCGATCAGCACGACTTCTGAGCCCATAGGGAAGAGTGTTGAAGCAATCAGGGCAGAGAAAAATAATCCAATGTAGGCCATGTTGTATTGTCGCTTTTTATTAATCGAGTGGAATTCGATGTAGCACGTGATAGCGACCTTGAATTTCGTGAGTATTATAGCGTGCAAATACCAGTTCTTTGACCATGAATTCAATAGCAGGAATATTAAGGGCTGAGAGCTGATTGAGCAGCTTCGGAATCGAATAGGCTTGGTTATAAAACCCCAGAGTAATGTGCGGAATGTATTCACAGGCATCTTGGCCTTCACGAACGTTATGCAGCTGATCGCGTATTCTCGCCAGAGAGTTAGAAGGGTCTTTAATAGAAAGATAAGGCGCTGTGGTAAAGGTATTGGGGGTTGATGAGGCAATAGAGAAGGCCGGAATATGCGCCTGCGTTAATGCTTCAATCTGCTGCTGTAAATTGCTCGCGGTGAAGTGCTTTTCATCCAGCAAGCCAGACGCACTCAGAGTGATATGAGCTTGGCGTAAATAATGGGGGTGTAATGTATCCGCGATGGATTGCTGACAAATCTCCAGTTGTTGTAAACAGTGTGGGTGCTGGATCTCGATCGCCCAAAAGCCGTAGTACTTAATGCCTTGGTGCCATTCAAAAAAATCACGCAGCTCAGTTGGCTGCGTGATTTCGTTTTCTCGCTGGGTAGGTAGCATTCTAAGTAATTAGAACGTGATTAAAAATCATATACCAAGGTAATGCCTACTAAAGAATCAGTGTTCTTAGTGCCCTCAGGAACATCGGTTGTATGCTTAACTTCGTAGCTGATTTTCATGGCTAGGCTACCGGTTAACGTACTTTGTAGACCCATGTCAGAAGTATAAACAGTCTTTGAATCGCCAGCCTCTACCGTGAATGCTTCGGTAAATTTAGCACTTTCGCCTAGGTTTACCAGTAAGTCTAACGATAAACGGGCAACGGCTTCTTCAATAACTTTATCACCGTCTTCGTTGCGATCTTCCAAAGCATCACGACGATAACCAGGGCCGGCTTCTAGATCTAGCTTACCGTTCTCATCTTCCCAAGCGTGGTAACCATAACCAACAGAAGTTGTGCTTTGATATTGGTAACCGTTAAAGCGATCATCTTCATACAATGCTTGTGAGGTTAAATAATCTTTATCGCCAATCGCGTAATCAAATTTTAATGCCGCTAGGTATTTTTCTTTTGAACGCTCGCCGCTTTCTTCACTGGTTAACGCGACTAAACGCAAGCCTGACTTGAAAGGGCCTTCTTCGCGAGATACCTTGAATTTGCTGTTTAAACTTTGTGTATCACTATTACCGCTGGTTTGGATAAAACCAAGCTCAGCGTTACCATCCCAAGTAACGTCTTCTGCGAAGCTCATACTAGGAAGAATTAAAGCGCTGCTCAACAGGCTTGTCGCTAATAAAGTCTTTTTCATCATGTAGGGTTCCGTTTATGTATTAAGGTTTAAATACGATCTAGTCATTGGTTAATAGACAGTCATCGTTATATTTATGATTTGAGGGTTGTTACATTGGCTCGTTACATTGATGATTAATTTAGAGTATTTCGAAGGATTTGTAAAAGTAAGTACAGCAGCTTTTACAGCATTTAACTTTATTTCATCGCTTGTTATGACGGTTATGGTACTCCGCCTGGCCATGCTAAAAGCAAACGAGATGGGAACGAAGAAGCGACCAAGAGAGAATAATGGAACAATGAGTTCGAAGCGCTTTGTTGTCGTTCTGTTATTATTTACTCGATAACAAATAATTAAATGGTGAGAGTGTGAGAACAGCGATTGTTTCAGGCCCTGTTGGCGAAGTGCTTTATAAGCTGACACTCCCGATGGTCATTGGCATTGTTGCCGTCTTTTTCTTTAACCTAGTCGATACCTTCTTTATTTCCCTGTTAGGCACTCAAAGCCTAGCCGCGGTGAGTTTTACTATGCCTATTGCGATGGTGGTGATGAATTTAGCCATTGGTTTAGGCATTGCGTCATCTGCATTAATTGCTCGCGCGACGGGTGAGAAAAATAATACACTCGCCCAGCACTACGTGATTGCCGCCTTGCTACTCACCTTGGCCCTAGCAGGAGTGATGCTGGTGGCTGGCTTAATGTTTAATGATCAATTATTTGGCTTGCTCGGTGCTAATGACGCGTTATTGCCGTTAATCTGGCAATACATGCAGTACTTTTGGCCGGGTATTGTCGTGATGATGTTAATGATCGTTATTAGTAGCAGCATGAGAGCGGTCGGCAATACAAAATTACCCAGCATGATGATGCTAGGCTCTGCGGTCTTAAATGCGATATTAGATCCCATCTTAATTTTTGGTATTGGCCCGATTGAAGGCATGGGCGTTGCCGGAGCAGCACTTGCGAGTGCCTTATGCTGGCTAATAGTGGTACTGGTAATGTTGTACTCATTAGTCAAAATCGATTTATTACACTGGGGAACACTAACGCTGAAAGAAATATTCAGCATTTGGCAGCGCTTAATGGCGTTGGGTATTCCTGCGATGATTACCAACGTATTAGTCCCCGTAGCCAGTGCTTTTCTATTAGCGATGATTGCACCAATGGGAGAGCAGGCCGTGGCGGCATTTGGTGTTGGGGCCAGAATAGAGCCGTTTGTGATTGTGGCTATTTTAGCACTCACATCGACCTTGCCTGTTTTTGTTGGGCAGAACTTTTCAGCGGGCCAGCATGAAAGAATCTGGCAGGCGCTGTCGATCGCTGTGCGTTTTATCTTGGCCTGGCAGGTCTTGGTCTGGTTAGTATTGTGGGGCGTATCGCCTTATCTAGCGACCATCTTCTCTCAAGATCCGATTGTGCTCGATAAGATCGTCAGTTACTTAATGATTATGCCGGTGGGGTATGCGGGAATGGGGATCGTCTTATGTGCGAACTCAGCACTCAATGCATTACAAAAAACCAGCGTCTCTATGCTACTTAACTTAGTCAGATTGAGTGTTTTTTATGTGCCGCTGGCTTGGCTAGGCGGTCATTTTTATGGCTTTGAAGGTTTATTATTAGGCGCCTCTGCGGGTAACTTAATAGCAGGTTGTATCGTCTGGGGCTTGATCAAGAAAGCTCAAGATAAGCAGATGTTTGGCGTAAAGAATGTCTCTACGCCTTTGCAGTGCTAAGACTACAGTTTGTCCACTGACTTGCGAAAGCGACCCAACAAAAAATCTTTCAGCATTACCCAGTCGCCTATGAAGCTATACAGCGGATATTTAAAAGTGGCTGGGCGATTGTGCTCAATAAAAAAGTGCGCGACCCAAGCAAAGCCATATCCCATTAATGGCATAAACCACAACGCCATGTAATTCCCTGTAATAATCGCATAAGCAATAATCGACAATACCCCAAAGCTACCGATGTAATGCAGTGCTCGGCACATAGGATGGCTGTGTTCACTTAGATAAAAAGGGTAGAACTCGGTAAAAGATTGAAAGCGCTTTTCATCGGACATCTCTGACTCTCTGTATAATTATTGTTTTAATCAAGAGTATTACGAAGCAGCGAGTGGAGCAAGAGCAGTCTAGCTAGACTTTCTTATGAATGGCGTTATTTATAAATAGTACTGTTTATCAAATACAGCAGGTTGGAACGGTGACTTGGGCATTGAGTTTAGTTGTTCGTTTCTGGTGGCGTCATCTGGCATGGATGCCAGATACGAGCTTACAGGGAAGGGAGGTACGACCGAGTATTCACAGCGTCCCCAGAAACGAATAACTGAATACAGTGTGAGATAAGCCCCCACAGTATCCAGTTCAAAAGTGACTGAATCTAACGCTCAATAGAAAGCGCAACACCCATACCACCACCAATGCACAAAGTCGCAAGACCTTTGTTTGCATCCTGACGAATCATTTCGTGCAATAGCGTGATCAATACACGGCAACCGGAAGCACCGATTGGGTGGCCTAAAGCAATCGCACCACCGTTGACATTGACCTTGTTAGTATCCCACTCAAGGCCTTTATTCACAGATAAAGCTTGAACCGCAAACGCTTCGTTCGCTTCTACTAGATCAAGATCATTAATATCCCAACCGGCTTTCGCTAAACACTTCTTAACCGCAGGAATAGGGCCCGTGCCCATAATCGTAGGATCAACACCGGCGCTAGCATAGCCAGAGATGGTCGCCAAAATAGGCAAACCTAATTCTTCTGCTTTTTCACGGCTGGCCAGCATTACGGCTGCTGCACCATCGTTTAAAGAAGACGCATTACCTGCGGTAACCGTGCCGTCTTTTTTAAACGCGGCGCGCATGCCAGAAAGTTTTTCTGCTGTCACTGCGCGTGGGCCTTCATCAGTGTCAAAAACGATATCATCGCCACGACGCTGAGGAATAGTGACTGGGGTAATCTCATCTTTGAATTTACCCGCTTCGATTGCGGCCAATGCTTTGGCTTGTGATTGCGCAGCAAATTCATCTTGCTCGCAGCGAGGAATTTCAAACTGGTCAGCAATGTTTTCAGCGGTGATGCCCATATGGTAATCGTTAAACGCATCCCAAAGGCCATCGGTAATCATAGTATCAACCATGTTCCAGTTGCCCATGCGCTGACCATTGCGAGAATTAGGTAAGACGTGAGCCGAGTTAGACATAGACTCCTGACCGCCGGCAATAATCACATCGGCATCCCCTGCTTTAATCGCTTGCGCGGCTAAATGAAGCGCTTTTAGACCGGAACCACAGACTTTGTTAATCGTCATGGCAGAAGCCGTTGCAGGGATGCCTGCTTTAATAGCGGCTTGGCGTGCAGGGTTTTGTCCACAGCCTGCAGTCAAAACCTGGCCCATCAATACTTCGTCGATAGTATCTGGTGAAATGCCTGTTTTTTCGATCAAAGAACGAATAACAATCGCGCCCAGTTCAGTAGCTTGTAGGCTCGCAAGTGAACCACCAAAAGTACCAATGGCGGTACGGGTTGCAGCGACGATAACGACGTCTGTCATAAAGCTCTCCAAATAGGAATAATATAAAAGGATGATAAAAATTAGAATGTAGGGTTGATTATACTCTCTGATTCATCAGGAATCAGCTCTCAGAAATCAGCTCATAGGATCAGCTCATAGGATCAGCACAAAAGATTTGAACTAACCCTATGATAAAAAGCTACAACAGATCCTGCATTTTTTTATAGGCTTGCACTAAACCACTGGTAGAACTATCAAATGCTGCACTGGTCGTTTGTCCTTCTAATGCCGCCAGTACGTTATTGCCCATATCTTTACCTAGCTCAACGCCCCATTGGTCAAAGGAGTTAACCCCCCAAATCATTCCCTGAGCAGCGACCTTATGTTCGTAAAGAGCAATCAAGGCGCCGACCGAGTGAGG
>TARA_B110000046_G_scaffold107979_1_pt1 | contig 22125 bp, 23 predicted proteins | sample TARA_B110000046 | Tara Oceans TARA_B110000046 (sample SAMEA4397157) | marine metagenome | biome: Polar Biome; feature: [DCM] deep chlorophyll maximum layer (ENVO:01000326); material: water (ENVO:00002006), including particulate matter (ENVO:01000060) such as... | depth 40 m
TCGCACTGGATTTTGTCTTCATTTTAGGCATTTTTCTGTTTTTTAAAGATGAACACTATATCAGTTTTTTTATTTCTTTTTCGGATTAATCATCAAAAACATCTTCTTCCCTTCCAACTTGGGAAGCTGTTCGACAACTCCATAACTCTCTAATTCTTGCGCAAAACGTAGAAGTAAAATTTCACCTCTATCCTTAAACACGATGGTTCTTCCTCTAAAGAAGACAAAGGCTTTTACTTTACTCCCGTCGGTTAAGAACTTTTTTGCGTGCGCTAGTTTAAAATTAAAATCGTGATCATCAGTATTCGGACCAAAACGAATTTCTTTTACAACTACCTTACTTTGTTTTGCTTTTAACTCTTTTTGTTTTCTTTTTTGATTATAGAGAAACTTCTTGTAATCCATGATTTTACAAACCGGAGGGACTGCTTTTGGAGATATTTCTACCAAATCTAATCCTTCTTCCGCTGCCATATCAATCGCCTTTAGTGTCGTCACTAAAAGTGGTTCCTGACCTTCTAAAACCAATCTTACTTCAGTAGCAAGGATTTTTTGGTTTATTTTGTGTTGGGCTACCTCTTCTCTTCTAACAAAGGGGCGTCTAGGGTTTCTTCTCATTCAACTATTAATCGTTTATTGCCAATTCTTTATTTACTAAATCCTGCACAAATTCTGCAAATCCTTTTACACTCATGGATCCTTGATCTCCCTGCCCACGTTGACGAACAGAAACTGTACCAGCTTCAAATTCTTTTTCCCCGATGACAAGCATGAATGGTCGTTTTGCTAACTCTGCATCCCTTATTTTTTTACCTATTTTTTCATTACGGTCGTCAATAAGACCGCGAATATCGTAATTATTTAGCACATCTGAAACTTTTTGAGCATACTCATTAAATTTCTCGGAAATTGGAAGAATAGTAAATTGATGTGTTGCCAACCATAAAGGGAAGTCTCCTCCGCAATGTTCTAACAGAACGGCAACAAATCTTTCCATTGAACCAAACGGAGCTCTATGGATCATCACAGGTCTATGCTTTAAATTATCACTACCAACATACTCTAATTCGAAGCGCTCAGGTAAATTATAATCCACTTGAATTGTACCTAGCTGCCATTCCCGACCAATGGCATCTTTCACCATAAAATCTAGCTTCGGACCATAAAATGCAGCTTCGCCATATTCAACAACCGTATTGAGTTCTTTTTCTTTTGCAGCCTCTATTATCGCTGTTTCAGCTTTTACCCAATTCTCATCTGAGCCTATATACTTTGTTTTATTACTAGGGTCTCTTAAAGAAATCTGGGCTTTAAAATCTTTGAAATCAAGTGTTTTAAGAACATACAAGACAATGTCTATAACATTTTTGAACTCTTGTTTGACTTGGTCTTGTGTACAAAAAATATGGGCATCATCTTGTGTAAAGCCCCTTACACGAGTCAAACCATGCAGTTCTCCGGATTGCTCATATCTATAAACAGTTCCAAATTCCGCAAATCGAGTTGGTAAGTCTTTGTAAGACCTTGGTTTAGATTTAAAAATCTCACAATGATGCGGACAATTCATTGGTTTTAAATAAAACTCTTCGTTGGGATCTGGTGTTTTAATAGGTTGAAATGAATCCTCTCCGTACTTCTCGTAATGCCCCGAACAAACGTATAACTCCTTATTGGCAATATGCGGAGTGATTACTTGGTCATATCCAGCTTTTTTCTGAGCACGCTTTAAAAAATTCTCCAAACGCTCTCTTAATGCAGCTCCATTCGGTAACCACAATGGCAATCCCTGCCCTACTTTTTGAGAAAACGTAAACAATTCAAGCTCTTTACCCAATTTTCTATGGTCTCTCTTTTTAGCCTCTTCTAGCAACTCCATGTGGGCAGTAAGCTCAGCCTGCTTTGGAAAAGTTATACCATAAATCCTGGTGAGTTGCTTGTTTTTTTCATCCCCCCTCCAATAAGCTCCTGCAACAGCAGTAAGTTTAACCGCTTTTATAAAGCCCGTATGTGGTATATGTGGACCTCTGCACAGATCTGTAAATTCTCCTTGGGTATAAAACGTGATGGTCCCATCCTCTAAATTCTCTAGTAGTTCAAGTTTATATGGATCTTCCTTACCTTCAAAATAAGATACGGCCTCATCTTTACTGATTTCCTTTCGAATATATTTATTCTTAGGCTTGGCCAACTCCTTCATTTTACTTTCAATCTTTTGCAAATCATTTTCAGAGAAAGATGCTCCCATGAAATCTATATCGTAATAAAACCCTTTTGCAATAGGTGGTCCAATAGCAAATTTAGCCTTTGGATAGAAGAACTGAATAGCCTCAGCCATTAGGTGAGCAGAAGAATGCCACATCGTCGACTTCCCATCATCATCATTCCATGTCAATAATTTTAAGGTCGCATTTTCTTTTATTGGAAGATGTGCATCTACAATTTCTCCACCAACTTCAGCGGCTAAAACATTACGAGCCAAACCCTCCGAAATCGATAATGCGAGATCCATTGCTGTTGAATTCTTATCAACCTGCTTTATAGTTCCATCCGGTAGCGTAATATCAATCATAGTGAAAATTTGAGCAAAGATAAGCAATCACGAGCAAAACTGAAGATAGAATTCTAACTTTTGTTTTCGATGCGGTACAAGCTCTTTTTAATAGCTAGAAGGGAATCAGATATTTGAACTTCTTCTAAGGCAAAAGAAGGGAGCTCCATGGATATATAACAACGAAATCTCCATACTTCTATAACCTCATTCACCCCTACAGCGTATGGTTCATAGAATGAATTGGTACTAGACAATAAAAATGTTTTATTCTCTTTTAAATTGTTTTCTAAAATTTTGAATACAATTCCATTTTCACTTGTCACAATAATACATGCAGTATCGTTAGGAATAGACGTCCAGTCTTCAATAAACTCGCCAACCACAAACGAACCGTCAGAAACGGGAGGCATAGAATCTCCCGAAATTGGAAAGGTTCGATGCTTTCTGTTTTTGGATAAAAACGGTAATCTTATGGTTGGAAGCTCTTTTATAAATTCAGGATCAGCATACCCTGAGGTGTAACCCGCTTTCGCCTTTGCAGGTATCATCTCAATGAGTTCATCATTATTATCGGAAACCTGTGAAGTTAATATTCTCAAACCCGTACCCTTTGCATTTTGTTTCCAGGCCCCTTGTAGAGATTTCCAATTTTTATCATCGTAAGTTGAAAAGTCATTTCGGAGAAGGGTATCCACAGAGATATTATAATAATCACATATTCGCGTAATAAGCTCTAAACTTGGTTGTGCTACAGCATTTTCATAACCACTATAGGTGGATCGATTAAGACCTAGTTTCTTAGAAATATCATCCTGAGATTTTGAAAACTGTTTGCGTAATAATTTTAGGTTATTGCCAATCATAGTTATCCTTTTTGTAAAAATACAAATAATCAATTACTAAGCAATAATACTGATTAGTATTTAATCTTATTGGGCTACGAAGCGGTATCGAATGACACCTGTTTGAACTTGAGCAGCAGCAGATGTATAGTTAAATCTAGACTTTTTAGCATATGCAATTGCTTTTTGCATCATACATTCAGAAAGGCCATTCGAAGATGCTGAATTGATTTGAGCACTAACTACATTCCCATTTCTATTTACCTTAACCTCAACCACTACAAGCCCTCTGGAATTAGTGCCGCAGGTATAACCAGGGTTCCTCACATACCAATTGTCATTCTTAAATGCTGTTCTACCGGAAAGGTCAAAGTCCACCATAACATTGCCGGAAAACTGTGAATGAGAATCCCGATTAGAAGCAGGCTTAGATTCCTTTTCTTTCTCTAAAGCATCAAGACGTGCTTGATGAGATTCTAAAATCTCCTCTCTTTTTTCTTGCTGACCAGTATTCTCGAAAAGTTGACGTTCAATCTCCTTTGCATTATCTTCAGGATCACCTTCATACTCGCTTTCCGACCAATCATCCATTGAGGAAGCTCTCGTATCATTCTGATTTCTTGTTACCGATGAAATGGGACCGCCATTATAAGAGTCACTCTCAATATTATCTGCTTTCAATTCCACCTGATCCTGAACCAATTCGGAATAGGTGTCAAACGTAGAAAGCTGACGGTAATCGGGGAAAGATGAAATCTGCAAATACATAAAGACAAATAAATACACCCCTAAACATGACATTAGAGCAATCACAACATGTTCAGGTTTATCTTTTTTAAATAACATTGCGTTAAAGATGAATTAATTTGCCATCAGACAATCTAAAATAAGACCTTTCCCCATCCTTATCAACCATAAGACAATCCTTATTTAAAGATTTTACTTTATCAAAACCAATTGTAGACGCTAGTTTCCCTTGCTTGTCCAAAATATAAGCAAAAGCATCTGCTGCACTTTGTACTACAAAATAATCCTGAAACAATTCTATTGAGGTATACACCGCAGGAAGAAGAAGGTTCACTCCCTTTTCAAAGACCCCATATTTACTTTTTGATTTAAACAAAGTCAAACCTTGACCTAGGTCATCTAAAGATTCGAACGAATCCTGTATTGCTAATTCTCCATCTATAGAAATGAGCGACCATTCCTCCCCCGAGCGAATACCGTATAAACTGTCTAAATAAACCAGATGTTCATACTGAGGACTTAACTTTGAAACACCATTTAAATCAATCAAACCATATTTATTATTTAAACGAACAATAGCCTGCCCCCCTTTGTAAGCTCCTGAGGAAAGAGCATTGGGAAAAAAATCATAATTAAAATCAGTTTGCTCCTCTCCAAAACCATTTAAATAACCAACACCTGTTTCTTTTAATGCCACAGCAGCCCCCTGAGATAATTGTGAAATATTTATATAAACAGAATCCAATAATGCATTCGTTTTAAGATCAAACAAGCGAAAAGTATCACGCAGCTGAACAGAAATAAAACGATCAGAGTAGGGCTTGATTTCACCCCATTCAAAGGGATAAACTAGCTCAATAGCTCCTGTTTTCTCATCCTCTATCTTAACTAGGCCGCAAAGGTCTTTATGAACAACTTTATAATAACCGTTCTTTAAAGAAACCATATCCGAAACGGCAATACCCAAATGTCCCTTAGAATGAATACTATGAATCGTTGCTACATCATCCTTATAAAGAAGATATAAAACCGAATCAACCTCGACGATATCATCCCAAGCTAAAGATGTGTGAATCGAACCATCACGGTTAAAGAGACCATAAACATCTTCAATTCCCGCTAAAATAAGTCCATTATTCAAAATCGAAATCTCATCATATTTAATTGGAATAATAAACTGTTCTTTCTTATTGATTACCCCATAATAACCGTCCGATCCGACTACAGCCAGATCTTGATTGAAAAAAGTAGCCTCCCTATACCTAGACTGAGGCTGAATTACCCACCCTCCGTTTTCATGCGTATAACCATAATACAACTCTTTCCCTTTTGTAGTATCGGTGAACGGATACAACTTTTGAGCCGAGCGTATCAAATCGTTTTCTAGTTGTTCTTTAAAAGGGAAATCAGAATATGTAGCACTGAAAGAATTCAAAAGTTCTGGATGAAAATAATTCGTTTCAAGCTCGTATATCCGCTGCCAAGCAATTTCAACATTACGATTTTTTGGATACTTTTCAATAAATGAAATATACAAAACCACATCTTTTTTATCAAAAAAACGATAAACACTATCCTGCAATGGTCCCGCATACCTATTTTCAGGATGCGCATCGATAAAAGCGACCCACTCCTCTTCAGTATTCCCAGAAATACTATTGTTTAATTCATAAGAATCGTGTAACGCGTTAAGCTTTGCCTTAAATAACGATTCGGGGTGGGTACTCAGTAGCTTTTTAATATCTTCCGTAGACTGGTTTTTTTTAGCGCGTTCAAAATACAAAGAGTCCCTATAATATATTCCTTGATCAATATTTGAATTCCAAGCTTGTGTAGCAATCATGGATTCAAAACAATCTGGATCCTTATTTAATTTACAACGTCCAAAAAACAAATCACCAAGTTTTAACTTTTGATCCGAAATGAATATAGAATCAACATCAAAGGCCTTTAATTTCAGCTTAGATTTAATAGAAATAGATGGCCAATTTTCTTCAGCGATCAGTAAATACTTTAATGAAGAATCAATATTAAGAAAAGACCTTTCGGAATAGCATAGTGACAAGCCCAATGAAGCTTCGGCTCGGCTTCGATTTAATCTCTTCACAAAGCCCTTGTGGGCGGTATATAAATCTTTTCGATCTAAATGAGCAAAGGATTTATAAACACTTTGAGATTGCGCACCAAAAACAGTTACGAATAGAATTACATTTATGAGAAGAAATTTGACCACACCTAAAAGTAACAAATATTATACCTAAGCATCTAAGACTTTAAATTATCGGGAATAAGACAAACAGGAATGGGTTCCATTTTATGTTTATTTGCGGCATGAAATCTATTGTAAATCAAAAGAACCGCTCTCTTTCGCTCCTCTAGTGAGGATTCATCTCCATTAAATGCCATTGCCCATTCTAGTTCAGCATAAGTAGCTCCAATCTGATCCTCATCACGACGACCATCACCCCACAAACCATCTGTTGGAGCAGCCTCCTGAATTTCAGTCACTACGCTTAGCGTTTTACCTAATGAAAAGACCTCTGTTTTATTAAGGTCGGCAATCGGGCTTAAATCAACACCGCCATCACCGTATTTGGTGTAAAATCCGATTCCAAAATCCTCGACCTTATTCCCAGTACCAGCAACCAATAAACCATTCGCTTGACCAACTGCATATAAGGTCATCATTCGAAGTCTAGCCCTACTATTGGCCATTGACAATTGATTGGAATCAAGATCAAAAGGCATGTTTTTTTCGAAAGCTTCAAAAACGGATGACAAATCAAGGGTTTCACTTGAGACATTTCGATATCTATGGCAAAGATCCTGAATGTGTTGTTCGGCTAAAGAAAACTCAATCTCATTTTGGCGAATAGGCATATTCAAAAGAATGACCTTTTTTTTAGTTTCTGCACAAAGAATTGAGGTTACCGCAGAATCAATCCCCCCTGAAACACCAATAACAAAACCATTCATCCCACTTTTAGAACAATACTCTGAAAGCCAAGAAATGATATGCGCTTTTACTTTTTCCAAGGAAATAGAATGTTAAAATAAAATTGACAGCTTAAAGACCAATTGGTTTTGACGCGCCGATGCGGAATAATAATTTTTCGTTGGAGGAAAAGTTAATTCAGTTCCATAGTTGTACATGGTTTTCTTTCCATCCTTACGGTCTAAGAAAAAAGGCGTAATTCCATAATAATAACCTGCCTCAAGCACCAAACACGTTGAGCCTACAAAGTTCCATTCGGCCCCTGCACTAATTCCGACACTACCATTATATATAAAAAACTCTCCTGGAGAGCTCATTAAATCATTTACAATAGGTTCACTATTTGGGATCCCCAAGGTAGTCGCAATTCCCTCGTCCGTGATCTTATGTGTAAGAAGAAAGGTGTTGCGAAGACCGAATTTTCCAAAATACCTGAAATCACCAATAAAGTTGGTTCTGAATAAAAGCATTAAAGGAACTGAAAGCTTCGTGGTGCTTACCCTTCTAGAAACAAGCTGCATTGTCGCGTATGAACCAAGAGATTCCGCTCCGCTTGCATCGCTTGACAAGACCTCTCCCTCAACATAATCAACATAAGTGTAGTTGGTAGTATTATTTGGGCTGTAGATATTCTTACCAAAATCAAATTCCAAGCCCGTTGAAAGACCTAAATTCTCAGAAGACTTTGATGCAGCATTCACAGTGACACCAATACTCAAAAGCGAACCTACCCCATTTGCCTGTATTTTAGTTGTCCCTGGAGACAAAAAATTGGCGCCTGCATTAAAAGTCATCCCCGCTTGAACTTTTTTAGAGGAGGCCTGCCCTAAAACAACAGCAGGTGAAAGAATCGAGATTGAAAAAATTATTAAAAGAATGTTTTTCATGATACATCAGGTAAGATAAATGAGTATTGGTTACTTTTGAACAAAAATAAAAAATATCGTGACTCCTATCATGAAAAACAAGATATTTTATTGGCTCCTATCCGCAGTACTCATTCTTTTGAGCTTTCTATACCTGTCCTATTTGACTGCAAATAACCCTTTAGATTCAGAAGAAAATAATATAGAAATTAAATTCACAAACCTACTCCCAACTACTTTAATAAATAAAAAACCAGATTTATTGAGCCTTCATAAGGACTATCCCGATGTCACTCCTTATCTATTGGAGTTTTGCTACGGAATCCCCTTAACATCTGACAGTAGCTACCTTCAAGAATTGAAAAAATTCATAGCACAAGACTATGTGCTTAAAACGGAAAGAGAACTTAAGAAACGATTTACCGACCTGAACCATCACAAAACTAGAATCAAGGGTGCATTCGGTAGATTAAAATTTCACTTTAAGGACTTCAAGACACCCGAAGAGGTTATTTTCTCGAACACAAACTATAACTACAACGCAACTTGCTATAATGAATCCGTACTCGTGGGCCTCGAAAGATATATCGGAGGAAACCATCCAGTTATTATCGAGGCGTTAAACCCTTCAGATTTTCCGGAATGGATTAGAAATGGGATGGAGGAAGAATTCATGGATAGGGATGTTGTATCCGCATGGATTTCTACCCTACTCATTAAAGAAACCACAGGATTCCATATTGAAGAAATGATTCGGTGGGGTAAAATCCATGTCATTACTGAAATGGGACTTAGAATTGACAATAAAGATATCGCTCCAGAAGAAATACTCAGGTGGTCTAATATTCAGTATAAATGGGCCCTTAGCAACGAGAGTAAGTTTTGGAAATACCTTATGGACGAAAACCTACTGTTTGACAGCAATGAAAAGAACAGAGCCTATTTAATCAATAATGGTCCGTATACAATTGGACTTCCGAAAGAAAGCCCAGACCGTATGGGACAATTTCTAGGCTACCAAATGGTAAGAAACTACATACTAACGGAAAACATTGAGCTGTCAGAATTGCCATCAATTGGTTATAAAAAAATATTACAATCATACACCCCTTAAGAAGCATCCTATGAAATCATCCGAAATTAAAATCGACGTTGAATTAAACGAAAACAACCTACCTACAAATATCAATTGGAGTGCTGAGGATGGCGCAATTAAGGATGAGAATGCTTCGGCTTTCTTATTGTCTATTTGGGACCCAAAAGAAAAGAACACGATGAAAATTGATCTATGGACCAAAGACATGTCCATAGAAGAAATGAAGCAATTCTTTCATCAGTCTCTTTTATCTATGGCTGACACCTTTGAAAAGGCTACTGGAGAAAATTTAATTTGCGAAGACCTTAGAGATTATTGCCTTCATTTTGCCGAAAAAATGGAAATCCTTCCAGAATGAATGTAGTACTCTCAAAAATGAAAACCATTCATGAGAATCCTATTCAGTATTATTTGAATTCGGCAACATCCCCGATTCATATGAATTCTCTAATAAACAAAAAAATAGAATTTCATTGGGAAGGAGTAATTCACTGCCGTAAATGCGCAAAAAAAACAAAAAAATCTTTCGGTGAGGGGTTTTGTTACAATTGCTTCATTTCTGCACCAGAAGCAAGCCCATGTATTTTAAAGCCCGAACTCTGCCAAGCACACTTAGGAATCGGAAGAGACCTTGAGTATGAAGAAAAGCACCACAACCAACCCCATATCGTTTATCTAGCCTCTACTGACAAGGTGAAAGTTGGCGTCACCAGAGAAACGCAGATGCCGACAAGATGGATTGATCAAGGCGCCTTTGAAACAATTGTACTTGCACGTACTCCTAACAGATACTTGGCAGGCATCATCGAAGTGGCACTTAAATCCATTTACTCCGATAAAACCAATTGGCGTAGTATGCTTAAAAACACTTTAGATGATTCCATTGATCTTGTTGAAGAAAAATGGTCGTCTTGTGAATTATTACCTGCTGATTTACAAGAATATTATAGTGAAGAAGAAAATATTTCACAATTCCTCTACCCTGTTTCTCAATATCCAGAAAAAGTAAGCTCCTTATCACTTGATAAAACAGCATTACTTGGCGGACTACTTACAGGAATTAAAGGACAATATCTTATTTTTGACCATCAGTTTGTGTTTAACGTTCGAAGACATACGAGCTATGAAATTAATTTAAAGATCAATGAGTAACTTAATCCGTAGGTTTTTAGACATCTTCTACCCACTAGTTTCAAAAATATTTGATAAGACAACCTACTACTATGCTGCATGTGGGGTTGGGAATCTTGTTTTAAGTTGGATACTTTTCTTTCTTTTTTACCAATTTGTTTTTGAAAAAAAACTGCTCTACGTTAAGCAAATTGATTTTGTATTTACCCCTTATACGCTGAGTGCATTCTTATGCTTCATCATCTCATTCACCCTTGGCTTCATGTTGATGAAATATGTTGTCTTTACGAAAAGTGAACTTAAAGGAAGAATTCAGCTTTTCAGGTATGGTTTAAGCGCTGTAGTCACCAGTGGGGCAAATTGGATTCTATTAAAGAGCCTTATAGAGCTCTTTGAATTTTTTCCATCTGTGGCAAATGTAGTCTCCACTTGTCTTGTTGTTGTGATCAGCTACCTCATTCAAAGGAATTTTACCTTTAAATAACGTTATAATCATAGAATACTCTTATAAATATCGGTGAATCTTTTACCAACCGAAGCATAGCTAAAGTGCCTTAAAGCATAGTTCCTGATTTCTTCTTGATCAAAGACCACCTCTCCAACTAAAAAACATCGTATTGCCTTTGCTAAAGCTGCTTCATCCCCAGGATTGACAAGTAAACCAAATTCTTTGTGTACATGTTCAGGAATACCATTCACATTGGAGGAAATCACTGGTTTTCCACACATCATTGACTCTGCAATAACACAAGGAAAATTCTCGTAATTACTGAACATCAATAGGGCATCACTCGATTCAATCATCGAAGCAATTTCTTCCGTGGTTTTGGTTGCATGAAAATCAATAGCGTCCTTGTTGCCCAATGCCAAATGTAAATCCTTGGCGTATGTTATATCACCATCAGATATGACATCCAAATGCAACGAGGGATACAAGGCACTCAACTCATGAACCACCCTGATCATTCCAGATAAATTCTTGATACTATCTACGCCCGTTGAAATATGAATCAAACGGTTAGGGTTGTTGTTCTTGTCATGAGGACTTGTAAAAAGAGTCTCATCCACAACATTACACACAATCTCAAACCTCTTTTTACCGGATAACTTTTCTAAGTTAGACTTAAGATTTTGACTTACAGGCATTAAAACAGATGCGTTTCTTAACACTAGTGTACATAGCTTAAGGATCGGTTTTGGGTAGGCGTGTTCACTATCCACATGAAAACCACTAGAGTTCTCAGTAACCACATATGGAATCTTATGCCTTAGCTTGAGCCAAAGCGCCCAAATACCCATGGGATAAACGATGTTTAGATGCACAATGTCAGGTTTGCCCATATACTCCTCTACCCTCTTATAACCTAATCGAAATGCCTTACGATGTGCAAAAAAGTTATGAACCAATCTGAAGACCTTAAATCCATATTGTTTTTTTGGGTAATAAACTATAATCTCCTTTAAATTATTGCGTTTATGCTCTTCGATTCTAATTCCGTGATCATTTATAGAGGGGAAAATAGCAAGGGCTATTACAGAATTATAATTGGAAATAGTATCCGCGTGTTTTTGAACAAAATTACCGAGTGTAGGGTTATTATCGTTTGGATACCAAGAACATAGCGTGAGTACTTTAAATGGTTCTTTCGTACTCAAAGTTATACGATCTTATTTCTAAAAATGGCTACAACTTGCTCAACTACATATTCGATTTCTTCTTGTCGATTATAACGAGAGAAGGAGAAACGCGCATTGGGTCGATTTGGGTTTGCTCCTATTCCATCAAGGACATGAGAACCTTTTGATGAACCAGACGAACAAGCACTACCACCACTTACTGCGATTCCTTTAAGGTCAAGAGTAAACAATAGCATGGATGCCTTTTCAGTTTCTGGAAAACAAACATTTAAAACCGTATATAATGATTTATCCCATGAAATCTCACCATGAAATGAAATGTCAGAGAAATTCGCTTTAAAAGCATTGACCATATGCTCTTTCAAACCATAAACATGCTTTTGATGCGCTTCTAAATCTTCATAAGCCAAATCCATAGCCTTTGACAAACCAACAATGCCAGAAACGTTTTCTGTCCCTCCCCTTAAACCTCTTTCTTGTGCGCCTCCGTGGATCAATGCACCTGTATGAATGTGTTTATTCACATATAAAAAGCCAATCCCCTTAGGACCATGGAATTTATGGGCTGCACAGGTTATAAAATCAATATCCAACTCATTTAGATCGAAGGTATAATGCCCCATCGTCTGAACCGTATCTGAATGAAAATACGCATCATTTTCACGACACAATACGGAAACTTCTTGAATAGGTAAAAGGGTCCCGATTTCATTATTTGCATGCATTAATGAAACTAGCGTTTTCTTTTTTTGATCCTTTAAAAGAACTTCTAAATGAACAAGATCAATGTTCCCTGATTCATCTACATCTACATAATCTAACTGGATGTTGAATTCTTTATGGATATGAACAGCAGTATGGCCAACGGCATGATGCTCTATATAGGAAGTAATTATCCGCTCAACACCTAAATTAGAAACAGAGGTGAATAAAGCCATATTATCAGCTTCAGTGCCTCCAGACGTGAAAATAATTTCAGATGCCTGACAATTGATATGTTTCGCTACACTTCTTCTAGATTGTTCTATTAAAGCCTTGGTACTTCTACCGAAAAAATGTGTAGATGATGGATTTCCAAAATCATTCTTCAAAACAGGAGCAATAGCCGCAAAAACCTCTGGCGCCAAAGGTGTTGTTGCTGCATTATCTAGATACACTTTCATCTCAAGAACTTTCGACGAAGATAATAAATATCTATAAACTTAATTCAATATTTACAAGCAATAAAACAGACCATTAATTTATAGGAAAGTGTAAATTAGCTGCATGAATCAGAGAATATGTTCGGGATTATTACTAATGACGCTTCTAATAAAAAGCCATACTGTTTTGGGGCAGTTTTGGTTTGATGTTGCATTAAGCGGATCGGCAGGAAGCAGTTTTTTAACAAACTCTGAAATCTACCAGGATACAAGGATCGATATTGCCCCCAAAGTTTCTTCTAATTTTAGTTTAAAAATAGGTCTGAATTTCACTGAAACAGAGTCAATTGTTCTAGATGCGGGGGTTTTTAACCGAAATTTCCATCTGATTCAAAAGGATTTACCAAACCAAGGCACACTTGAACAGCATATGAATTTTGGATATTCAGGCTTTAGGTTTCTTCCCATGTATAGACACACCAAAGACGGTTCTTATGTAGAGATCGGTCCTGAATTCGGTAATATAAAGACGCAATACTTTAGAGATGACGCCAATGGACAAATCTCGAACAATACCTTGTTTGGTTCTAAAAGCCTAAGAGGAGCTATTGGTTTTGGTGGATACTTACTAGGAAATGAACGCGTAACATTAGTTGCTGGAATGCGACTCCTATATGACTTTCAAGATCTTCGATCCGAGGAAGCTCAGCAAGAAAAATTTCCTTACCAAAACTATACAGATCAAAGCAATTCACCTTTTAAGGCTTTTGACATTCAGCTGAGCTTAGAATTAAATGTCTCTCTGGGATTTTTAGTTAGAAGTTCTTGCGGCAGACGTCAATTACTTTTTAAGTGGTAGCACACTTCCGTACAAATCGTAATGGTCTGCTTTATTAATTAAGATATTAGAAAAGTCTCCCATTCTAACATATTGATCTTTGGTTGAAACCAAGACTTCATTGTCCACCTCTGGAGAATCAAATTCAGTTCTACCAACAAAAAAGCCACCTTCCGTTTTGTCAAAAAGGACTTTTAGTTCCTGACCAACACGTTTTTGATTTAAATTATAACTTATTCCGGATTGTAAATCCATAATAGCATCTGCCCTTTCTTTCTTTAAAACAGCCGGTACATCATCCGTAAATTGATAGGCATGTGTATTCTCCTCATGTGAATAGGTAAAAATCCCTAAGCGGTCAAATTGAGAACGCGCTACCCAGTCATACATTTCGTTAAAATCTGCTTCCGTTTCACCTGGATACCCTGCAATTAAAGTTGTTCTTATGGCAATTCCTGGGACTGACGATCTAATCTTAGCAATTAAATCTTCCGTTTTCTCTCGCGTAATACCTCTGCGCATTGCCTTAAGCATTTTGGTTGAACCGTGTTGCAAAGGCATATCAAGGTAATTGCATATTTTCGGATTATCTCTCATTACCTCTAAAACATCCATTGGGAATCCTGATGGAAATGCATAATGTAAACGAATCCATTCTATCCCCTCTACTTCAACTAGCTTTAAAAGCAGCTCGGCAAGTGCTCTTTTTTTATATAAATCCAAGCCATAATAAGTAAGGTCTTGGGCTATTAACATCAATTCTTTTACACCTTTAGCTGCCAATGATTTTGCTTGGGCGACCAATTCTTCAATCGGAGTGGACAAATGCTTACCTCTCATTAAAGGAATCGCACAAAAAGAGCAAGGACGGTCACATCCCTCTGCAATTTTAAAATAAGCAAAATGATTCGGGGTTGTTAACAAACGTTCCCCCACTAACTCATGCTTATAGTCAGCCTTGAGTGTTTTTAATAATCTCGGGAGTTCTCTCGTGCCAAAAAAAGCATCTACCTCTGGTATTTCTTTCTCTAAGTCCTCTTTATATCTTTCAGACAAACACCCCGTAACATAAACCCTGTCTACAGCTCCCTCTTTTTTCGCGTCAGCATATCTTAAAATTGTATCAATAGATTCCTGCTTTGCATTATCGATAAAGCCACAAGTATTAATAATTACAATTTCAGAATCATCTACTTTAGATTCATGAGAAACCTCAAATTCATTTGCTTTAAGCTGTGCCATCAATACCTCTGAATCAAAAATATTTTTAGAGCAGCCAAGGGTTACAACGTTTACCTTATTCTTCTTTATTGTTCTTGTTTTCATTTCTTCGACAAAAATAAGGTACTTTAGTTAAGTACGCCTATGAACCACAAGATTACTTTTTATCTTTTGATTAGCGTCTTTCTCTCAGCATGTTCCAAAATGACGGTGATTGACCCTTATTTCTTCCAAAATGGAATGGAAGAAATTCATATGAAAGCGATCATAACCCCATCGTTCCCAGAGAGTAAAACATTTAGAATCCTAGACGCTCATATAGATGCTAATTTACTATATCTTCAAATCCAATTTAAAGAAGCCTGTTCCGGAGTCGATGATTTCACTTTTAATGGGGGGGAATTGTTTTTTGATGAAAGGGATATTGCGCATAGAGAGGCCAGGTTATCAATTCCCTTGAACAACGCGGAATGCGATATGGTGAACACAACTAAAATCATTGACATTCGGGAATTAACTAGTCTGCATCAAAGAGATGCTGAAGTCGTTTTACATATTGGAGGCTGGAGAACGAAAATGACATACGTATATATTCCTCATAAAGACAATTAATTAGATTAAGGAATCATAGTTTGGTACTATATTTGAATATAATATTTCAAAACAATAAACATGAAGAACTTACTTTTGTTAATAGGCCTAGCATTAATTTCCTGTAAATCTGTTGAGAATACAGGTCACGAAGACTTAAAAGACGAGCATACGAACGAAATTCCTGAAATAAATATGAACAGAGAACATGACCCCATATCTGTTAAGGCTATTATTGGTCGAAATGAAGAACAAGCATCTAGTTCTTTACAAATTTTAAAATCACAAATCGAAGGAAATATTTTAACCTTGAAAATCGGATATTCAGGAGGTTGTGAAAAACATGAATTCAAAGTAATTGGGAATCAGATGATCTCAAAGTCACTTCCACCAATTCGTGCCGTTAAGCTTATTCATGTGCCAAATGGAGATTCTTGCAGAGAATATATCGAACGGGATTTAATAATCGATTTAACAGACTTAGCCTACAAGATGGTAATAGGGAGTCAAATTAGACTTCAAATATCAGGAATGGAAAGTGAAGTTCTTTACACCTATTCTTCTAATTAATTATAGAATGCAAAGAAAGAAATTACTTTCCGACAACATTCCTATTTTCATCACGGGAACTGGAACAGATGTGGGTAAAACTATCGTTTCTTCTATTTTATGTGAATGGCTTAAAGCAGACTACTGGAAACCTATTCAATCGGGTGACCCGCAGGGAGGTGACCGAATTACAATAGAAAGCTTGGTGCGTCACACAGGCTTTACAGCACACCCTGAATCGTTTAAGTTTCAGGCGCCATTATCACCACATGCAGCCGCAAAAATGGAGCAAGTTTCTATCGATCTAAATATGATAAAAATACCAGATACGAATCGGCCTTTAATTATTGAAGGAGCCGGCGGGTTGTTGGTCCCCATAAACTATGAGAACCAAACCATTTGTGACCTGATCATTCACCTGGGTGCAAAAACGATTGTTGTTGTTAAAGAATACCTGGGAAACATTAACCATACTCTTTTAACCATAGAACATCTTAAAAGAAATCAAGTCAAAATAGCAGGTCTTGTTTTTGTCGGGGAAGAGCTACCACATACCTGGGAAATTGTTTCAGAGGCAACTGGACTCCCCCTACTCTTTCGAGTGCCTATATTTCCTTCAATAGATAGCGATACTATACTTAACTTCGCAAATAAAATCAGCTAACTTAAGATTATTCTATATGAGTCTTGAAGACGATAAAAAGCACATTTGGCATCCACTCACGCAGCATCAACTCCACCCCAATCATTTATTGATTAAAAAAGCAAAAGGAGCATTACTTTATGATGATAACGGCAACGAATACATTGACGCGATTGCCTCTTGGTACACCTGTATGTATGGCCATTGCAACCCCTACATCACTTCTATGGTGTCTAAACAAATGCAGAATCTAGACCATGTCGTTTTTACTGGATTCACACATGAACCTGCCATAAACCTGGCAAAATCATTGATTCAAATCCTACCCCAAAATCAAGATAAATTATTTTTCTCCGACAACGGATCCACCTCAGTTGATGTTGCCATCAAAATGGCACTTCAATATCATTATAACAAGGGAGATAAAAGAAGTAAAATTATTGCCTTTGAAGATGGTTTCCACGGAGATACGTTTGGAGCGATGTCGGTTTCAGATCTTTCCATTTATAATGGGCCATTCGAAGACTTTTTTCTTGATGTCGAAAGAATACCAGTGCCTAATGAAAATAATCTCGAAGCCATCAAAAAGAGATTCCTCGATTTGACAAGTAAAAACAAAATCGCAGCTTTCATATACGAGCCTTTAGTTCAAGGTGCGGCCGCTATGAAAATGCACAAATCAGAACACTTAGATTCTCTTCTAAGAATAGCGAAAGAAAACCAAATCATTACGATTGCCGATGAAGTCATGACTGGCTTTGGTAAAACAGGAAAGAATTTTGCATCCGAACACATGTCTCAGCTTCCCGATATCATGTGCTTGTCAAAGTCATTAACTGGAGGGCTTGTGCCCATGGCAATAACCAGTTGTAACAAAGAAATCTATAATGCCTTTTTAAGCTCAAAAATGGAAAAAGGGTTCTTCCATGGACATACCTACTCTGCAAATCCAACTTCGTGTACGGCTGCATTAGCGAGCTTGCAACTATTGCTATCTGTTGATATTCAGAAGAACATAAAGATGGTCATTACTTCACATCAAGAATTTAATGCTAAAATAAAAAACCATCCGAAGGTTAAAAGCACAAGACAACAAGGAGTTATTTTTGCCTTAGATCTAAATATTGAAACAGACCGATATGGGGATCTCAGGTACAAACTCTTTGATTTCTTTATGGGTAAAGGAATCTATCTAAGGCCTTTGGGTAATACGATATATATTCTTGCTCCTTTTATTGTTTCAAAGGCGCAACTGCAAAAGATTTATACGGTAATTGAAGAAAGCTTCGATATCATCTAATCCGTAATTGGCTCGATAAAAATAAATAAGATTATGGATTCAAAATACTGGAGTTTACGCTATCAGAAAAGACAAACAGGATGGGATATTGGAGAAGTGTCAAAACCTTTACTAACGCTATTTAGCCAATTAAATAAAAAAGATAAAATTCTTATCCCTGGGTGCGGAAATGCCTATGAAGCTGAGTACCTGTTTGAAGCTGGTTTCCAAAACATCCACATTATGGATATTGCTCTAGAGCCCCTAAAGACTTTTAAAGAACGGAATAAAACATTTCCTTCCCAACAGATTATTCATGATGATTTCTTCACTCATCATGATAAGTATGATGCAATTATTGAACAAACTTTCTTTTGTGCAATCCAACCTGAATTGCGAAGGAATTATGTGGAAACGAGCTATAATCTACTTCATGAGAACGGAGTGCTTATTGGCGTTCTTTTTAATAGGAATTTCGAAGACGGGCCCCCATTTGGCGGGTCATCAAAGGAGTATATGGATTTATTCGGGGGGAAATTCGGTACAGTTATAATCGAAGAATGTAAGGAGTCTATAAACTCTAGATTAGGGTCAGAAGTGTTTATTCAATGTCGGAAAAAGTAAGCGCTTAAAAAGACCTCGCGTTTAAACCAACTGATTTTTTAAGATGTATTGAATATGATAATTCACCAAATTATCCACTGGCTTGGCGATAATAGACTGAATGTCTATACCCAATTCCTGGGCCGCAGTTTTTAATTCATTTTCTAACAAGGCTGATAGTGAACCCACAAAATGTACAGGTGTCTCTATATAATTCTCGTAACAACACACGTGAACTTCCATAAATTGCTTTAAACCCTTAATAATCGTTTCATTGAAAAACGCATGATCCTTATGCTTTACTATAAAGGGCATGAAGGATGCTATAAAGACGTTTGCGCTATCCCGTTGGTATACATTTGAAACGATCTCGGCCTCACTTATGTCAAAGGTTTTAACAAAATCATTATGAATCTCTTCCGGAAGTTTATGATATAAAAAATTACTCAATAAGAATTTACCAAAAAAACTACCACTCCCCTCATCGCCTAAAACATAACCTAGAGCAGGTACGACCTCAGTCAAGTCTTGACCATCATAGTAGCATGAATTTGATCCTGTACCAATAATACATGAGATACCTGGCCGACCATCGTAGGTAGCATATGCACAAGCCAAAAGATCGTGTTCCACAAACACCTCCGCATTTTGAAATACAGAAGATAAGCCATCACTTATCTCCTTGTTTAACTTATCACTAGAACAACCTGCACCGTAGAAGAAAACCTTAGTTACATCGTTTTCTTTTGACATTATACCTTTGTTTTTTCGTATTTCAGAAGCAACTACTTCAGCGCTATGGAAATATGGATTAAAGCCAATGGTTTTGTAAAAAGTTTGTTTAGATTTGTTGTCAACTAGGACCCAGTCACTTTTCGTTGAACCACTTTCAATGATAAAAATCATACTAAATTGTTTTTTAAAGCTGTGTGTCTTTAGAACACTTTCAAATATAATACATTTAATATAAAGACGTGAATTCCGAACCAAAAAAGACTAAAAAAGAACTTAACCCTAACGTTTCTGTTGACTGCGTTATTTTTGGATTTGACCTTAACCAACTCTATGTATTACTTATAGATAGCGGAAACACAGAGGGTTACCAACAATCTAGGATGGCCGTGCCAGGAGATTTGATTTTTGATACTGAAAATCTTGATGAAGCAGCAAGAAGAGTTCTAAAAGAATTGACAGGAATAGAGAACATTTACCTTGAGCAAATCGGTGCATTCGGGGATCCAAACAGGATCGGCAAGAAAGAATCTGACAGAAAGTGGTTAGAATCTATTCGAGCGCAACCTGAAGCACGTGTGATCACAGTGGCCTATTATTCTTTAGTGAAAATGCCGAACTTCAATCCGAAAGCATCGTCATTTGCAAAAAGTGCGGGTTGGGCACCGATAACGGAAATAAATGATCTAGCCTTTGACCATTACGAAATACTTGAGTCTGCTTTAGAACAACTTAAGCGAAAAATAAAAATTCAACCCATTGGTTTCAATTTATTACCGGAAAAATTCACCCTAAGTCAGCTTCATAAGTTATATGAATGCATCCTTGGTAAAGACTTAGACAAACGTAATTTCAGAAGAAAAATATTAAATCTAGACATACTAACCAATCTTGAGGAAAAGCAGATTGGTGTGCCTCACAAGCCTTCTCAACTGTTCAAATTCAACGAAGAGAATTACGAAAAACTATCCCTAGAGGGATTCGATAATTTCGGGTTTTAAAACCTGAATAACTTTCGTTATATTTGTTAAGCAAGTTACCACCTGTAACTTTTGCACTATTCAATTTGTATTAACTGTAAATGCACCTCTTTGAAAAAGCATGAATACAACACGATTATTGATGAGCTAAGTGCTCCTTTATATCGTTATGCCTTTCACTTCCTAAGAAATAAGGAAGATGCGAAAGACATTATTCAAGATGTTTTTGAAAAACTGTGGATTAACAGAAAAATGATTGATTTGAACAGAGTGAAACCCTGGCTTTACCGTTGTGCGCACAATGCCATGGTGAATTTTATTGCGAAAAATTCACGCACACGCTATATGGACAGCCAAGATTTACCAGTTTTCTCGACGCCATTTGATTCTAGTTTTGAATCAAATCAGGTTGTTGAGCGAATGGTAAACATTCTCCCTTCAACTCAAAAGAGCATTATTCTGTTAAGAGACATTGAAGGATACACCTACAATGAGATCGGTCAAATCTTAGATTTGACGGTATCTCAAGTCAAGGTTTATCTCTTTAGGGCGCGAATGAAACTTAAAAAACAGTTAATTGGATTGAATAAGCTTGCATGACGTCACCAAATTTTGAGAACATAGATTTATGGCTATTCGATTATATCGAAGGCAACCTGAGTACTTATCAAAAAGAGCTACTGGAAGGCTATTTACTCAACCATCCTGAGCTAGAGGTTGATCTAGATTCATGGAAAATGTCCACGCTCCCTCTTTCAGATAATTTTGTGAATGACATTCATATTAACAAGAAAAAAGAGAATAGATATGCCTATTACTTTACGACATTTTTAGGAGCCGCGATTATTTTATTAATCGGTCAAAGTGACCATTTACAGTTTACAATAAACGATACGGAAAGTAAAATCTACCAATCGAATAATAAACAAGACTTCACAGATAACGTAACACCTTTTACTATTATCGGTACCTCTACCCCATCTAAAAACAAGACCTCAAGCCCCCTAGAACATAAAGGAAACCATAACAATATAATTCATCAAGATGTAATTCCAATATACATTGCAGTTGCGAACGAAGAAGTAACAGGAGAAAATAATATGACTTTTGCAGAAGGAACTCAACTTTTTGCGTCAGGCAATCATTTAATCTCTATTCAATTATCACCTATTAAATTACCATATCAGTCTACAGGACAACTTTCTTTTAAGAATTCAGAATTTATTGACTTAGCCTTTACAGATGAAAGAAAAATAAAAAAAGAACATTCGCTAAGTGGTTTCATGCTGAAAACAAAAGAAATATTTAATAAGCTTGATCGCGTATTATCGAAAAGCATAGCACTTAGCAACTATCGCGACCACTACTACATGATACCAGGGATTTCATCCTCTAATGCCCACCTTAGCTCTACAGGATCTGTTTCACAAACGAGGTTTTTTTCTACTTCTCGGGTACGGTGGTTGGAAAGTGAACAGCAAAAGCTATCACAAGAATTTACCATAGATGGTTATGCAAGATCCATAAAGTCAGGGATTGGTGCTCAAGTGAGCTACGACACTTATGCTAGTGGAACAATAAAAGACTGGAATGCTGCTCTTACTTTTTCACCTAAAATTGCACTTTCAAGAAATATATCCCTTGAACCCGTGGCTAAACTTAAAATCGGAAACAAAATTTT
>TARA_B110000046_G_scaffold13464_1_pt1 | contig 21916 bp, 25 predicted proteins | sample TARA_B110000046 | Tara Oceans TARA_B110000046 (sample SAMEA4397157) | marine metagenome | biome: Polar Biome; feature: [DCM] deep chlorophyll maximum layer (ENVO:01000326); material: water (ENVO:00002006), including particulate matter (ENVO:01000060) such as... | depth 40 m
ATTACAATACAATGCCGGAAACACATAATGACTGGTACTTACTTTTAAAACTGCATCCCAGTCTATAGAGGTTGATTTTAATTGCTTTTCTATTTCTTCTCTATTTTTTTCTTCCAAAGAAATAGTCAAACATTTAGCAATAAAAAATAAGGTTTCTTTATAATTCACTTTTAAAATATTATTTGGTAGGATCAGGGTCTCTATCCATAAAACCTTGTTTCTCTATTTCTTTTAATTGTTTAATAGTAAATTGATCTCGAACCGATTTTGTCTTAGGAAAAATATAATTAGAAAGAGTTACGAAGAGTTTTACTCGTTCTGTTTTAGTTAGTTTTTCTTGATTTATCAGCAGATCATCTAGTACTTTTTCATAGAGCAATTCCATTTTTTCTTTAATGGAAGGTCCCTCTTTTTTTGCAGCACCTCTTTTGGATTTTTTACCTGCTTTTTTTGCTGATTTTGGATCAAATGGCATGAGTGTTAAAATTAAATTCTAAACCAAATGTAACCAAAAAAAATTAGTTTTTTAGCAACCAACTACTAGACTGGATTTTATCACCCAATCCATCAACTAGGGTAATTCCCATTTGATCACAGATAGGTCTTTCTGGAATGATATTATTATTCTGATCTCCACCATTCGCAAAGCTTAATTCATATTCTGGACCAAAATCTAAAGCAATCTTTTCTATAGTTTTGCAAACGGTCCTATCCTCATCAATTGATAACACACAATGATCTACAGATTTTATATTAGAAACAATAAAAACTCGTTCTTCTTCTTTTTGAAATTCTTTTGATTCTTTTAAAGCTCTTTGATGATCACTATTTACAATCACAAATAATTCATCTGCCATTGCTTTTGCATTGTTAAAATATTCGATGTGTCCTTTGTGTATTGGATTAAAATAGCCCGATACAATCATTCCTTTTTTCTTACTCATCTTCTATTTTTTTTATCTACCAAAATCATCTTGCACTCTTATAATATCTTCTTCATCTGAAGGGTGATTAGCATCTGTGTGCTGCCAAATTTCAGCAACTACAGAATAATCATCTAAACCTATTAAACGATGCCGTTCACCTTGTTGTAGAATAATTTGATCTCCTTCATTAAATACTTTCATCTCATTTTCAGCATCTGTATTACTTTTAATAATTCCAGCAGACCCTTTAAATACTTGCCAAATTTCTGCACGCCTATTATGGTATTGCCAAGATAGTCTTGCTTCTGGTTTTACTATTAAAATTTTAGGACTTAATCTTCCACCAATTTTTAAGGTATTTACATTTATTCCTTTAAATAATTTATTTGAAAATTTTTGTGCTTGTGTTTCTTCTATTACTAAAAAACTCCCCAGGGTCTTGTAAAATAATGAGATTCAATATTAAATCCATAAGATTCAATTTCATTTTTTAATGTATTGTAAGTCATGATTTTTTGATTAAAAACTGTTTTATTTTAGATGTATTTTTTAATAACAGAGTTATAACTCCTCCAATATTGTTTGAACGAATTGCACGATAATCCTTCTTAGATTTTTTAATAATGTTTTTCATACTACGGTTTGAAGCACCACCAACTCGCATTTTGGTTACTACTTTTGGTGAATAACCAAATTTAAGATTGTAATCCTTAAATATCCGCAACATAAAATCATAGTCAGCTGTAATTTTAAACGATTTATTAAAAACACCATACTTCAGATAAACCTCTTTTTTTTAAAATTAATGTTGGGTGCGCTGGCATCCAACCTTTTCTTAGAAGGTTGGATTTGAATTCACAACTCTTCCAGAACCTTATAATTTTGTTAGTGTTTTTTTTATCTACATGGTGAAAACACCATAAACGCCATCTAAATTTTCATCTTGAATTTTTTCTATTAAATCTGAGATAATTTCAGGTGAAGATAATATATCATCAGAATGTAATAGTCCAATAATATCTCCAGTAGCATTTAAAATCCCTTTATTAATTGCGTCATAAAGCCATTATCACTTTCTGATATAATTAGATTACTTTTTTTAGAATTTAATTTAATTATGCCTAAAGGTTTATCAGTCGATAGACCATCTACAAAGACATGTTCAATATCATAATAGGATTGGATATTTACAGATTTAATGGTGTCAAGAATAGTTTTTGAACTATTGTAACACACTGTTATAATTGAAACTTTCATAGTTACTTATTCGATTTCAACCAAATTAAGGTTTTTTTAATAGCACTTATTCTTTCAAATGGTAAATTAGGAGCACTTCTTTTAGTGTTTTGTAAATCAACAATATTGTCAGTTGTCATATTTTTTAATCGAAAAGAAGTCATAGGAAAGTTGATTTTCAAAAATTTTAAAAAATCACCAAAAAATGCAACTAACTTTATTATATAAAACGGTATCTTTTTTATTGAGTACCCTAATTGATTGGCTATTTCATTTCCCCAAACTTCGATATTTATTGGTTTATAGTCACCTAAATAAAAAACTTTATTTAAATCGTCATTTGTATCACTAAACAGAATTTTCTCAATTTGAAATATAGTATTTTCTACATACCCATATGTTTTAATACATCCTTTATTACCAATATGGTAATATTTCTTGGCTAGAATCATATCAAAAAAAGTTTTATATGGTATATCAAACCATGGCCCCCAAATTGATGTTGGCCTTAGTATGGCCCAATCGCATAATGGAGGGTTAGACCATACCATTTTCTCCGTTAAAACTTTACTTTCACCATAAATTGTTGTTGGAGAATAATCAAATTGATCTTTTGGCTTATGCCCCACTTTACAGACAAGCATTGAAGACGTTATTAAAATTTTTTTTAATGAAATTAAATCTTTTGAAATTTTCATTAAGTTGTCCACTCCGATTGTATTTGCACTATAATCATTTAATGATTGACCATTTAAATCTGTTCTTGCAGCTAAATGCACTATGTAATCTGGATTAAAAGAAACTACAATGTCTTTGAACTCTTTTAAATCAGTTATATCTAATTTTTTCCAATACTTGATATGATCCTTATTTCTAGGTTTATTAACATCAATATTTAAAACTTCAAAACCATCTTGTTTGGATTTTTCTATTAAATTCGTTCCTATAAACCCGGATCCCCCAGTAATAATAATTCTCATATTTGTGCTAGATTAGTGAAAATACTTTTCCAATTATTTTCATAGTTTTTTACTGAATAGTTTGCGTTAAGTTTTTTAAATGAATTATAAGCTAATGACTGTCTAATGATAGGATTTTCTATTAAATACACTATTCCATCAGCAACACTGACGTCAGTTGCATCTTTTAGAAATAAAACTTCATTTTTTGTAAACATATTTTTTATTTCTCCTGTTTCAGTTGTAATTATGGCACAACCATTTGCTGCTGCCTCAAGAAGAACTAGAGGTTGAGCTTCAACAGGGAAAGTGCTTGGGAAAACAAAAATTGTTGTGTCTTTAAATATTCTGTCTTTATATTTACCCGTTGCTCCTTTAATCCATTTAATATCTATATTACGATCTCTTAGTGTTCCAATTTTCTCGTTTATCCAATTTTCTTTACTTAAAGCTGTTTCAAACCTTTCATCATCTGGTGTGAAATGTATTGGTCCACAAAGCGTTGCTTCAATATTTTTTTTATAATTTTGAACTGATTCAGTATTAAATGCATCTAAAAATATAGAAAACCCTTTACTTTCAATTAAAAGACTTAAATGAAGAATAATTGTTTTTTTAAAGTTTTGTTTTGTAACTAGAAATTCTTTTGTTACTAAAGAAGAATCTATACAATTATTAACCTGTTTTAAGTTGTTAAGATTAAGTTTCATAAGACTTTTTCTTTGATTTTCTCCCAGATAGGTAATTAAATCTGCTTTTTTAAGTATGTATTTGAAAAGTCCTAATATAATAGATTTATTAGGCCAACGAATAAAAGAATTTCCATGTAATGAAATAACTAATTTTGTATTACAAAAAAACTTAACCAAAAGGATTGGAAATGCGTGCAATAAAAACTTAACATAACTTTGACCAAGGTTTAAGTAAATAATGTCTATTTTTTTAAATGCAGTTTTTATATTATATATATAAAAACTAACTAATCTTGTGATAAATTTACGCACATTATTTTCTTTTGATTTATGGGTAAATGCCGGAAAAGGATTAGTCTGAAAAACAAAATTATCATTATGTTTTAATAATTTAAGAATCTGACGACTTGCTTCTGTCTGTCCTGAAAATGTAGTAGCATCTGGATAACTAAAATATATATTAATCATGAAAGTGAAAATTGTTTTTTTTAATTTTTTAAAATAATTGAAGAGTGTAAACTTAAGCTATTAAATTAAAACATGTTGTTACTCTCATTTTTTTAATCTTTTTTTAGATGAAAAATAAATTTTATTTAACGATTTAAGTTTCTAATTAAAAACTTTTCTCTTTTGTATTGGTATTTATTTTTTTACAAAAATCATATTTATGTCGATAAATATAAAAAACGAATCCTTTTTTGTTAATTCAGATTTATTATTATATAATGCTTTAATAACTGTAAACACGCTCCAACAGAACCTAGATAAAAAAGGGCTTATAATATGTATTCTTTTCATTTTAATTATTCATAAATTGGTTATACGTTCCAAAATGATATTTAAATATTGGACAATATTTATTTAAAGTTTTGAATCTACAAAATATTACCAAGTTCTTCTGCTTTTCCTTCCGTAGCATGCCTGCACCTTACTTGAATAAGGAGTAACTCCATAAACTATTCAATCATTAAAATCCACTCTTTTGCGTTTGATCTTTTACTTTGGTAAATACTACACCAACCATATTGAGTTCTAATCTTATTATTATTTATAATGATCATTGGCACACCATCCGCCAACAAACTAATTTTTGGTGTTCCAATAATAGAGTCTAACATAGGGAAATTAAATACTACTTGCTCTCTCTTACTATTATCAAATTTAATTATTATCGCATTTCCAGTTTCTTTTATCTTAAAACTAGTTATTAGTGGACTTGTTTTAATATAATCGGTAGATTTAATATTTGGTAGCAGTTTATTAATAAGCCTATTATTACTCCAATTTATGTTATGCACTACTTTTAGTAAACCAATATAATTTCTTAAAACAACAACTCCATAAGTGTTTTTATTACCAAACATTCCTAGCCAAGGCCCAAATGTTCCTTTATTAATCATTCCATATTTCTTTATCCAAAATGCAGAAATAATTGGACCAGTTTCGGCAAGATATTTTTTTCGGCCATTAAAAGTAGAGATAAAATAGTCTGATGTTTTATAAATAACAATTCCAGAATCTTTTAATTCACTATTTTTAGTTTTAATAGTTTTTTTCTGAAAATCTACCAAAGATAAAACCATCCAAAATAAAAAGTGGGCAGTATAAACAGAACTATAATGATAATCCCACCACAGGTGTTTTTCTTCTCCTTTACTATTATTAAGCATTATGTTATTGTTTTCTAACATAGTAGCTGCTTTATTACTTAAAAAATAAATCGCTTTATTAGTTTCTACTTCATTTTGTGAAGAAGAAGACAGTAAATAAATCCACATACCCCATGCAAAAATTTGATTAGTCCCCCTTCCTTGGTAATTAATATCTCCATCTGGAGCAACAGTACTTAATAGAAATCCCATTTCTTTAGAAAGTTCTATATCTAATCCTCTACAGCGCATAAATTGAAGCACTGAAACTGTAGCTAAGTTATATTGTAAATTAAAACTTGTTCCTTTAGGAAGTATATCTTCAATACCCCCATCTTCATTCGTAGCTTGATTAATTTTCAACCTACACTCTTCGCATATCTTTTTATATTTTTCATCACTCGTCCATTCATATCTTTTTGTATTTACATACCAGCGCATTGGTAACCAATTAACGGTGTTATGATTACTATCAGAAGTTGTACATACTTTGATCTTAATTTGCTTGCATAATTCTGAATCAATACCTTTTAATGAATCAAAAGCCACACATAGTGCAAAATTATTGAAATCAGCATGAAAACCTGGAAGTATTTTACTAGTATCCCACCTTTTAAGAATACTTGTTAATAAGGCTTTCCCTTTTTCTAATAAAGGTATGTCATCTCTTAATTTACCTAAAAGAATGAAGGCAGCAGCTGTATGGGTAGCTCCATAATGCGCAGAGATTTCTTGCTTATCAATAGGATCTATAAAACGTAGCTCCCCATTTTCATCAAGCTTAACCCAACTTTCACAAGCTTTTAGTGTTAAGTTTATCAATTCCTCAAATTTGTGCATAACCTATAAATTATTATTTGGTTGGTTGATTTTTAATTGATCTATTACAATAAGGGTATCTAATGATTCTTTTAAAGGTACAAGTACGCTCTCTCTCTTTTCATACTTTAAACAACGTGTAACTTCGTCTACCTCGTGCTCAAAACCTTGATATTTATACTTATATACAAACTCTTCAATTTTATTACCGTAAGAGTCAAATAATGTGATTTTATTAGTTCTATTAAATTGCGAATTCCATTCTATAAATCCCTTTTCTCCAATAATTGCTGCTTTACTTTGCGAAGAAAAGTTAGAGGAAATATTAATAAAAGCCATCTTTTTTCCTTTTTTAGCTGATAATTGCCAATCAGAGTCTATCCCAAAAGTTGATATCCGCTTAGCAAAATGCATACTTTCTGGCACACCTTTTAGAAAAGTTGTCATAAATGATATGGCATATATTCCATAATCAGTTAAAACCCCTCCCCCTTCTTTCACATCGAAAATACTTAATTCTGGTTTTATAAATTCCTTTTTATAAAAATCTGCTTTTACTAATTCAATCTTCCCAATCCGATCTTCACTAATCCATTTATGTGCTTGTCTAAATGTAGGTAGGCACTTCATCCACATACCTTCCATAAGAAAACAATTATTCTCTTTAGCAAGTTCTAATAGTTCTTTAAATTGTGATGAATTATAAGTAATTGGTTTTTCACATAAAACATTTTTACCAGCAAGCAAGCATTGTTTAACAATAGCATAATGTTGCATAACTGGTATAGCTATATATATAATATCTAAATTATTATTAGAGTCTTTCAGCATTTTATCATAACTACCATATGCTTTGCATTTTCCATGACGAGCAGCAAAAGATTTTGCTTTTTCAATTGACCTTGATGCTACAGCATATAATATGGCATCTTTATTACCAACAATAGTGGTTGAAATCACCTCTGCCATATTTCCCAGACCAATTACACCCCATTTTATAGCACCTGGATTTTTCTTTACAACAAGAATACCTTTAGCTACTAATTTTTTTTTTATATAAAATGTAATTCTTTCTAACATAATTTTATGTTTGATTATGCATTTTTCCCTTAGACACCTCGCAGATATCAGTAAGCCCCTTTAAAGTATTTAAATAAGCAGTGAACATATATTTTACCATTCTATCATTCTCACAAGATAAGCTACCTGCAATATGTGGCGTTATAAATACATTTTTCATGCGTAGGAGTTTAGACCAAGGTCTAATAGGTTCTTTGCTTGTAACATCTAAAAGAGCACAAGCATTTGGTTTTTTACGCAAAGCTCTTGCAAGGTCCTTTTCAATAATCTGTGCACCTCTACCTGTATTAATAAGTGTTCCATTTTCATTCAAAAGAGAAAGTACTTCCCAATTAATGATACCTTTTGTTTCTGCTGTATTAGGTAAATGATTTGTTATAACATCACAATACTTAAAAACATCTATTAATTCAGCTCGTTTTACCCCTAATTCTAGTATTCTGTCGTCAGAAAGAAAAGGATCATACACATAAATTTCAAGTTGATATGGTTTCAAAAATTCAACAACTTTTGCACCAATAGCACCACAACCAATAATACCGATTTTAGCATTGTAATTCCCTTTCTTATTGAAAGAATAGTTACGCGCTTTATTAAAACTAAACCTCCAAAATGGTTTTTTATATTCTTTCTGTGCTTGAAAATATCCTTTATTAGCCAATAAAATTTGGGCAGACACAAATTCAGCAACAGGTATGGCATTCGCTATAGTTGAAGAAAAAACTCTGACACCTTGATTAAAAAAAGGATTGGCAAAATATTTAACAGTACCAGCCGCATAAAAAACAGCTTTTAATGCTGGAAGATATTCTTTCAACTCATTCTCTGAGAAAATTGGCATATACCATGTTGAAAAAATAAAAGATGTATTTTTAAATTGGTTGGAGTTAGATAAAATATCTTTTTTTGTATAGTTATTTACTGATGAAAAATCTTTATTCAATAAGTTTAATGAATTCTTTAATTTATCACCATCTTCCATTGCAGCTGTTAGTATAATTATTTTCATCTTCCCTCTTTTAGCATATCATAAACTTCAATTGCATAAGCAGAACTATAAACAAAAGCAGTTTTAGTGTAAAAATTATGTACCACTGCACCTTCCATACAGAATGAGAAAATACCGCCTTTACACTCCCCATTATTTGCTGTTTGCTTAACGCACCATTCTAAAGCTTTATTTACACTTATAACAACCTGGTCATTTTGTTTAATTAAATTCCATTCCATTAAACTTTTAGCAATTACGGCAACCCCTTTACAATCTTCACCTAATAATGGTTTTGCAAAATTATAAGTCCATCCTCCATTTTTCAATTGTTTTTCTATAAAATTACTTATTGTAGCGTCTATAACCTGCTTAAGTTTTTCATTTTTTAAAACTCTATATGCAGGAATTAAACCTTCTAGCGCCCAAGCTTGACCTCTTGCAAACATACCTCCTCCCTGTTGACCTTGTATATTTATACTTGTAGAAAAACCTTTTTTAGACGGATTAAAAAACAAATTGACATACTGGCTCACAAACTTTTCAAGAAATATTTTATATTTATTATCATTAGTAATATCATACAAATTAGCAAATAACCCTGCGGTAAATCCGGTGTCAACTATAATATAATCCTTTATCCATTCCTTGTTTTTCATATCGTATCCAGACCAAACCAATCCATCAGGTCTTGCTGTTTCAATAATCCAATCTGCACATTTTTTTGCAGCGTCTAGATATACTGCTTTATTAGTTGCTTTATATAATTCAATAAATGCATTATTTGCAATATAAGCAGAATCGTTTGGGGCTAATGTTGGAATAGCACCTTCTGATTTATAGTCATTACGAACAATCCAACCACCACATTCAAGCTGTTGCTTTAAAAGCAAATCTCCAATTAGCAAAGCTTTTGTAGTTTTTCCTTTATTACAATACATTCTTACAAGGGCTGCATTAGTCCAAACCCAACTAGGCAAACACCATTCGTTAATATCATCGGCAATATAACCAGTATAATGAAGACCTCCATTTTTATATCCTGCAGGAATAATCGATGTATTTAAGAAAGCCTCCCAAGTTATTTTAGCATCTTTAATGTTAACACCGAGAGATAAGTTACTATTCTTATTTGCTACATAAGAATCTTTCAAATGTCTATTGCTACCAATAACAACTATATTCTCAACAGGAAAAAGATTTTTTTTATTGATATTAGTGGGTATATCAATTTCTATGTCATTTATATAAGAACCGTTAATTTCTATTTCTTCATTTTTTGAGAAATTACTAGGATTTAAACTTACCATCCGATAATTTGATTTTCTGTTTTTCTGGAGCAATATTTTTGCCAACCTATGTATATTGGAGTAAATTTTGTAAAAATATTCGTTAACCATTATTTTATATAATTAAGTATTGTAAATATAATTTTTCTGTATCTGTTTTTCATAGTTAGTGCCCCAGACTCTTTTGCTTTTAAATAGTATTTACTTGCAACTGCAAATTCTTTTGTTCTTAATGCATGTTCAGCTATAGAGATATAATGATTATGATAAATATATGTTTGCTCGTTAATTTCTAGGCCTTTAATAAGAGAACTAAATTTATATAAAAACTGTTCTTTTATATCAATCATTTTATGAACATCTGGAAGGTTAAAGTTTTCATTATTTTTAATAACCAAAACCTCTGGTATCGCTTCTAAGGCATATCCTTTAAATAGCCTTACTAAAAACTCATAATCCTGATGTCTTAAAAACTGATCATCAAAACCATTAAGTTCATCAATAACACATTTACGAACAAAAATATTTGAACCTGTATATAACATGAATGTACATGCTAATGAACCAAGTAAAAAATTTCCGCTTTTATTTTTCTTATGAATATTAAATTTTTCCCCGTTTCTTCTAAATTCACAACCTGTATAAACACCTGCAATTTTATTAGAACATACTTCTAATTTGTTAAAACACTTTTCAAGGCGATCAATATAGTATTCATCATCACTATCAAGTAAAGAAATATATTTACCTCTTGCTACAGCGAGTCCAGTATTTCTAGCTGCAGCACCATTTTTATTGTATTCATGCTTTAAGTAGATAATTTTTCTATCAGAATTAATAAAATTATCAATAATTTTTTCTGTTAAAACTCTAGCCTCTGTAAATGGATTGTTATCGTCTACAACAATTAGCTCTATGCCTTCTAATGATTGATTAAAAACACTTTCTATGCATTTTTCTAAAAAAAAAGGACTCCCATATGTGGTAATAATAACAGATACTTTAATCATACATATTTTATTTATTAAATTAGCTATAATAATTTAATTGATTTACACCTATATTTTCTTACTTATCTTTTAATTCTCATGCTAAACAAGAAACCAAGAATACCATATAAAATATATACAATAAAAGGATACCCAACACTTGTAAAATGGTTACTAAAAAATAACAATAGAGTTGGAATTGCTAAAATTAAAAACTGTCCATCTTTAATTGGATTAGCAGCCATTATAGATTTTCTATAAGAATAAAAAACTATGAGACCAATAAAAAATGGGATTATTATGATACCAAAAATGCCAAAATCCATATAATAATCAGTAAAGAATGCCCAGGTATTAAATGGGTGTTTATAGATTACCTTTTCCGATGAATAACTAATTAAATCATCTAATTGTAAAGCTGAAATAAACGGATATAAAGTATAAGACCCATAATTAAATTCTGATACAGTTAGAATCGTCTGAGTTAAATTAGACCATCCTGAAGTAAAATAAAGATAAGGCAAAGATATAGCATTAGAAAGTGAACTTGATATATCCGTTAACAAAAATTGGGAGGAAACAGAATTTTCTTTAAAACGCAAATTATAAAACCAATCAAAAATAAATGGAATAGATAAAAAAGTCGACATTAACATAACTTGTTTTTTATTTTCGGATTTTTTCTTCCCATATTTTAAATAAGAAAATATAAGAAAGGTTGCGAAAATTAATATATCAAATTTAGCCACCCTTACTATACTTAAAAAACCATTAAGAAATATTGATAGAAGAATGAACCTTTTATTCTTATTAGCAAAACCAATGATGATTGTTAAAGGCAAGAAAAAAATAAAATAACTTAACCCCTGAGGTAAGTAGCTATCAGTAGTTTTAATGAAATTAATTTGATTTAATATGGGGATACCTACTTTCAAAAAACCGATAATATGAGGAATTAACCCTAAAAATAAAAATATCCAAAACATTTTTTTATATGAACTTTTACCTTTTGTTTTTTTATATGGTTCTGTTTTTTTTAGTGTTTTGTCAACTAAAATCATTCCAAACAAGAAAGAACTAATTCCCATAAAGATTAATATATATACTTCAATTGGAATGTCTATTAAAAACACACTAATTTTTGAATTGTAAATAATTAATGAAAAAAGGGATGCTGCAAATATATAATATGGATTTAATGGAAATTTTTCCTTTAACCCCATATTAATACAATATACAAAAAGTATATAAAATATATAATGTATTCCTGGTGCCCCTGCAATTACCATAGCGAACAGCAATAAACTGAGGATAACATAGATTCTTAAGAATTTAAACATCTATTTATTGTAATAATTTCCTATTAATCATAGAGATAAGAAATTTGTGGTTAAAAAGTTTATTTATATATGTAGTATTAAATAATTTTATTTTTGTAATATATTGAATACTGATTTTTAATATTCGATTATTGGATTTTAAATAAATTCTACTCAGTTTATTTGAATCATTTTGCTTAGTAATATTATAAATTATGCCAAGGTATTTATTTAATATACTTTTATTATCTGAAATAATACAAAAATCTAATAAAATATTAAGATCTCTAATAAGTGCTTTTTGAAACTTTTTTTCATCTAAATTATATTTTTTAAGAAAGTGCAATCTAATATCTACGTACGTCTTTCTAAGTTGTAATTTCTTAATATTGTCTTTACCTACATTACTTGCACTTCCATCAAAAACCGTTCTATGTACTGCTGTTGGTTCATTAATATATCCGACTTTTGATTGCAAAGAAATATAGAAATACATTGGGAAATCACCAATTAACCAATTGTTCTTTGGTGAAGCTGATTGCCATTTTTTCAATAACTCATTTCTAAAACACACCGTAAGTGTTTTGATGGTAGCCATTTCTTTTCCAAAAAAATTCCAATAGTCAAGTGTACAATTGTCTTTTAAGTCTATGTTATATACCGAGTGAGTATTTTTAAGAAAATAATTATCATTTTGATAATATGTGTCAAAATTAGTATGTACCATGCCATACTCCTTATTATTTTCTAAAAAATCAGCCTGTTTTTGAAGTTTTAAAGTATCAGTCCAGTAATCATCACCTTCACATATGGCAATGTATTTTCCTTGGGCTCTTCTTACATTGTCTGGAAATGGCTTAACGCCTTTTTTATACTGGTTTTCTTCATAGGTTAACAATTTTATCAACTCAGGAAACTTGAAGGCATACTTCTGAACGATTTTTGTAGTACCATCTGTAGAAGCATCATCACGAATCAATATCTCAAAGCGAAAATCGGTTTTTTGCATCAAAAAACTTTCGACAGCTTTCTCAATAAAACCTACATGATTATATGTTTGACAGCAAATGCTAACTAATATTTCATTCATTTTTTAATATTTTATTTACCTCTTAAAAATCTATCTGCTTTTGCAATTTATAGGGATCAGCCCACAATCATCAACTTCATACATTGCATCGTGTTTTTATTTGGCTTTTGGCAGCAGATAAACCCTTGATATACTAATTCTTTTGAATAGTGGGTTACAGTTTGGTATATTGATTTTATTTTATCAGAAATTTTTGATTCATATTTGCGAATAATTGCTGCAGTATTAGCTTGTGATCCATCATCATATATTAAAATTTCATAAGCAAAATTAGTTTTTTGCATCAATAAACTACCTAAACAATGTTTGAAATAATTGACATGATTATAAGTGATACAACTTATACTAACTAATGGTATACTCATTTATTATGTTTTTCCATTAATTACACTAAATGCACTTTTGGAAGCTTTCTTGAAAGGAATGGTAAAGATGTTTTCCTTACTATTAATAGAAATTTTATTTCTATTAACTCTTCCTTGTTTAATATAATTTACATCATCATAAAACACTAAGGCATCAACTGAATTTACAAGCTGGAAAGAACCTATTATATAAGGAAAAATATAGGGTTGCCTAATCCCAACTTTCAAAACATTTTAGTTTTTTTTATTCCAAAAATTAATTAAAAATACGTATGTTCTTTTTAAAAATTTCGAACTCATTATTTAAACTTTCTGAATAATCTGCAAAAATACCTATATTTTTTAAAGACTGACCTTCATATAACATATTTTGATTCACATAGGTATATTCCATGTCAGGTACTAGTCTAATTAACCAGTCTTTAATTTCATTTAAACTTGCATTGAATTCTGCAAAATTCCTAAGGCTCGGATTTTCTTTTTCCGTTATACTAATCGTTAATAATTTGACTAAATTATTTAAAGAAGCGTAAGGGCGTTTTTGATCTCCATTACCATATATCAATATTTTTTTATGAACCAAACCGTTAAAAATAAAATTATTTAGCACAGAGTCTAATCGAAGGTTACAATTGAAACCAAAAATATTAGCTGCGCGAACAATTTCAACATTCATGTTACCCTTAAGAAGTTTTACATATTTTTCAGCTGCAAATTTAGATTTCCCATAGGCATTAGAAGGTATAGGCTCATCATTAAAATCAATATTCTCATTTAAACCATATACAGAACAAGAACTTAAATAAATAAATTTCTTAACAGAGTTATCAGTATTTTTAATGCATCTTACAAGATTTAGGGTACCCCACTTATTAATCTGATCATATTGCATATTTTGCTGATGATTATATGGAAAACTTACATACGCTGCAAGATGATAAATTACATCCACTTCAGTAATTATTTGCTCTAGTGCATAAGTATCTAAAATATCACCTTTAATAAATTTCACCTTATTTAGCTTTGTTTTTCCAAGAAAGAAACCTATTGAGGAGCTGGACAAATTATCATATACAAAAATATTTTCAACATTATCCAGAGCATTTAATTCCTCAATGAGTGTTGTACCAACATATCCAGAACCTCCTGTAATTAATACTTTCATTTTTTATTTTTTATTGAAATGCAACCCACATTCCGTTTTATTACTGCCTACCCATCTACCACCTCTATTCTCCTCAATTGTGATTTTATGGGTACATGGTTCACAACCTATGCTATGATATCCTTCATTCTCCAATGGATGTTTAGGTAAATTGTGCAATGCTATATATTGATAAATATCTTTCCCTGACCACTCTAGCATAGGATGAAATTTTATTATATCATTACTTGAATATTCCAAGAGTTCCATTTCACTACGTACAGAAGTTTGATCCCTTCTCACCCCACTTATCCAAACATCGCCATTTTTTTTGTAACTCTCTAAAGGGGCTACTTTATTAATATGGCAGCATTTATCTGTATCTATAGCATATTGAAAAAAACCAGTATTAGGATCTTGCTGTTGGTTTAAAGCTATTTGAGATTTCAATGAAATTACCTGCAGATCTAAATCTTTTTGAAGCTTATCCTTAAAAACATAAGTTTCAGGAAATAAAAAACCTGTATCTATGAATAGAATAGGTGTTTTAGGGAAATTTTCACTGATAATATGTAATAAAGGTACGCTCTGTGTTTGAAAAGAAGAAGTGGCAAAAACACGTCTTCCTTCTTTTCCAAATTTATTTAAATGGATGGACAACTCATTTAAAGTACTCTCTAATAAATCCATTAACGCTTTTTAAATAATGTTGCTGGGCTACCAAACCAAATCTCATCATCTCCAACTTCAGAGCGCACTTGTGAACATGCCCCAATAATGGCATTTTTCCCAATACTAAACCCAGGCATTAACGTTACATTCGCTCCAATTAATGTTCCATCACCAATAGAACCTACATCTTTAAAATCCCCCTCAACAAGATTAGGAGTATCGGTAAGCACAAAACTATATTTAATAGATACGTTTTTACCAATTATAGCATTGGCTGAAATGGTACATCTACTACCAAAAGCTGTATTATCGCCTATTATAACATTTTCTCTAATTTCACAATAAGCTGTGAATTTACAGTTCTTACCTATAACAGCACCTTTTCTAACAATGCAAAACGGACCTATTTTAGTACTATCACCAATTATAGTATTTTCTTCTATCAATGCTAATGGATGAATATCCACGTTATTTCCAATTTGAGCTTTTTCTGAAATCATAATTAAATTAATTTAAAGTTTTGGTTTTGGCATCCCACTCAGATTGACCTTTGTTTCTATTTGTTTAGCGGGCACACCAATTAAGGTAAATCCCTCTCCAGTTGTATTCTTAATCACCACAGATCCAGCGCCTACAATAGTTTTAGGATGTATTGAAACTTTAGGACGAAAAACAGAAGCTGAACCAACGAAAGAGTAGTCACCTACAATAGTATTTCCTCCCGTGACAACACTGTTTGCGAAGTGTACAAAATTTCCGATTTTAGTACCATGCCCGATACGTCCACCAGGTGCCATTAATGTATTTTTACCTATTTGGGTGTTTTCATTTAACGAGCCTCTAACTATAATAGTCCCAGCCCCTATAACGCATTTTTCATCTATAAAAACCCCTCCTAATTGCGGTTGTACAATTTTTTCCGTTTGATCATTGCTCCACACCCATGCTACACCTTGGGCTCCAATAACACATCCAGAATCAATGACACTCCCTCTCTTTATTGTTGTGTTAGCATGGATTTTGGTATGACTGCCTATTATAACTCCATCGTCTATTTGTACATTTTCTTCAATAATACAGAAATTATCAATCTGAACATTTTTACCTATTGAAGAATTAGAAGAAATTATGGAGGTACTAGCTATGACTCCAGTTGAAACCTTACTATATAAGTAGTTTAGCATTAAATAAAATACTTGTTGAGGGGATTTATCTTTTAAAATTATAAATTGATTATGATTTTGATTGCTTGCAGGTTCCTTGTCCATCATTATTAAAGAACTTTTCAAACTCAGATTAAAGTTATCCTCATCCATATAAAAATAAAATCCGTTTGAAATAGGCGAAAATAAAGAAGCAATGTGGTAAATTCCATCTACATAATTATTCCAAATATAATCTATTTCTAATTTGTCTAGAGTACTTTTTATTAACTGTGAATTTATTTCCATTTCATCTATTCCTTAATTATATTCGTAATTATAGATAACATATCTTCATTGAGTCCTACATACAAAGGTAAACAAAATATGATTTCATATTAATTATTTTGTTTATTTAATAATACACATATTCGATTTACGTTACTTAAACTTAAATTATTGTAAAGTGGCAAACACATAACCCTAGAAGCAATACTTTCAGAAATTGGCATACTTATTTCTGGCACGTAATTCAATTTATTTAGAGATGGATAGAAATAGCGCCTTGGAAAAATACCTGCTTCATTTAGTGATTTCTGAGCTTTTAACAGCTCTTTTTCTGTTTGAAAAATAACCGGATAATAACTATAATTCCAAACTGTATCTTCTCTAATTACAAGTTTGCTTAATTGATTAAAATTTAAATTTTCGTTGTAATAATCAACTACTGTTTTTCTATCTGCCAATATTTCATGAATATGAGGCAAAATAGTTAATCCCATAGCTGCATGTAACTCACTCATTTTGGCATTAATACCAACTCCGTGAAAATCTTCTGGGCCATTATGACCAAAGTTATGGCTGTAAAAAAGTTTTTTATTTAATTCAATATCATTACAGAAAAATGCACCACCTTCACCTGTATGAAATATTTTAGTTGCATGAAAACTACAGGTGCTTACATCTCCATAATTAAATATACTTTGACCTTTATATTCAACTCCAAAACAATGTGCTGCATCATATATTACCTTTAAATTATGTTTTTGTGCAATTTTTTGTATTTCTAAAACATTACAAGGATTACCAAACACATGAGTAGCAAGAATTGCAGTTGTTTTTGAGGTTATTGCAGCTTCTATTTTAGTTTCGTCAATAGTTAAATATTCTGGATGAATGTCCACAAAAACTGGAGTGCATTTTTCCCATACTATTGCAGATGTCGTAGCAACATAGCTAAATGGTGTTGTAATCACTTCGCCACATTCTGCTATAACGCTTAATGCTATTTGTATGGGTAAGGTGCCATTAGTGTTTAAGATAATATTTGAAACCCCTAAATGCTTCTTTATGTTTTTCTCAAGCTCAAGGGTTAATTCGCCTCTATTAGTTAACCACTCATTTTTCCAAATACGTTGAAGTTGTTTTTGATATTCAGTTAAAGGAGGAAAATATGTTTTTGTTACTGGTATCATTGTTTTCTAGTTTTTATTAGCAATATAGCTTGATGAAGTGGACTTGTTTTTATAATGTAGTTTATACCTAAATAAAAACACACACCAACAAAAGAAGCTAACATTATTTGTACAATATTTGAAGTGTTAGAAAATATAAAAGTTATTTTAAACATTAAAAAAGCCGTAAAAAATGCAATTACAAAAGTTATAATTAAGTCTTTTAGCTGAATAAGAATAGGGTAATTTATTAATTTACTCGAATAAAACATATTTACACCAAGAGCAGCAAAAGAAGTAAAAACACTAGAACATATTAAACCTAAAACCCCATACTGAAATGCAAAATAAATAGAAATTATAGTAATAATTTTTTTTATAATTTCTAACTTGAGAAATAAGTCGCTTCTACCATAAACTTGTAGTATATTTAAATTGAATGAATGTATAGGGTAAAGCATCATTGCTAAAGTTAAAATCTGAAAAAATAAAATTGCAGGCATCCATTCATCTCCAAGAATAATTAAAAAAAGGGGTTTTGCAATTGCTGCTAACCCAAGCATTAATGGGGCTATTATAAAAAAAGAAATCCGTATTAATTTACGGTAAATATATTCTAAGCGTTTAGGGTCATCTTGAATTTGTGATAACATTGGATAAGCTACTTTACTTATAACTCCAGTTAATGTAGCTGAAGGGTATTCGCTAAACTGTTTAGATCTTTCGTAAAACCCAAGGGTTTGTGCAGAGAAATATTTCCCAATTAAAACATTATAAATATTCTTAAAAACAGTATCTAAAAGGCTTGAAAGTACTAGTTTATAACCAAACTTAAAATGAACTTTAAATTTTGCCTTGGAAAAAATAAACCTAGGCTTCCAATTTGAAAATAACCATAATAAAACACTTCTTACAAATTCGGTACTAAGATACATCCAAACAATACTCCAAATTCCATAATTATTATAACCTAAATAAAGACCTATAGTAACTCCAATTAAAGTGCTGGGAAAATTTATTTTTGTGATTTTTTTAAATTCCATTCTTTTTATCAAAATAGCAAGTTGCACTGCTGAGAATGCTATGATTAAAAAAAGTATACAGTAAATTCTAATTATGTTAATTAAAATTTTATATCCAAAAAAATCTGCAATAAACGGAGCTGCAAAATAAACAATAGCATAAACCGATAGACTCATAACAATGTTTGTAATAAACACTGTCGAATAGTCCGTTTGATCTGGGTTTTTGCTACGAATTAAAGAATTAGTCATTCCACTATCGGTTAATGTTTTACCTATAGCTACGAATACAGCAATCATACCTACAAGACCGAAATCGACTGGTCCAAGCCATCTCGCTAATAAAATCATAGCAACAAACATAAGGCCCTTAATAAAAAAGGTATCCGTGAATGTCCAAAGGATTCCAGAAAATGTTTGTTTTTTTAAATTCACTTATTTTATGATTTTTTTTAAATAATCAAAATAATCGCCCTTAAGATTCTCAACTTTTTTAGCAATCGTTTCTTTAGCAATCCAATTATAGGTTATTGCTATTTCTTCCAAACATGCTATTTTTAAGCCTGTTCTTTTTTCTACTGCCTTTACAAATTCAGTTGCTTCAGTCAGAGCTTCATGTGTTCCAGTATCTAACCAAGCAAAACCTCTGCTTAGTATTTGAAGTTTTAAATTATCCTCTTTAAGATAAACTTGATTTAAAGTTGTAATCTCTAACTCACCCCGTCTAGACGGTTTTACTTTTTTTGCGATTTCTACAACAGAATTAGGATAAAAGTACAAGCCTACAACTGCATAATTAGATTTTGGTTTTTTTGGTTTTTCTTCAATACTAATTACATTTCTTTCGGTATCAAATTCGGCAACACCATACCTTTCTGGGTCATTGACATAATTACCGAAAACAACAGCTTTTTTTTCATTTTTAACTGTTTGAACTGCTTCAATTAATAATTTTTGTAAGCCAGCTCCATAAAATATATTATCTCCAAGCACCAAACACACATCATCATTACCAATAAATTCTTCTCCAAGAATAAAAGCCTGAGCCAATCCATCTGGACTTGGTTGCTCTTTATAACTAAGTTTAATTCCAAACTGGGAACCATCTCCTAATAGTTTTTCAAAGTTTGGTAAATCATGAGGAGTAGAAATAATTAAAACTTCTTTTATCCCTGAAAGCATTAGTACTGACAGTGGATAATATATCATTGGTTTATCATAAATTGGTAATAATTGCTTTGACACCGCAAGTGTTAAAGGGTGTAGTCTTGTACCTGAGCCTCCAGCTAGAATAATTCCTTTCATCTTATTTGTATTGTTTTTTGTAATAAGTTTCGTATTCACCGCTTATAATACGCTTCATCCATAATGTATTATTTAAATACCAATCAATGGTTTTAGACAAACCTTCTTCAAAAGTCACCGATGGTTTCCAACCTAATTCATTATTAATTTTTGATGCATCAATAGCATATCTTAAATCGTGTCCTGGTCTATCTTTTACGTAGGTAATTAATTTTTCGCTTGTACCTGCAGGCCGTTCTAATTTTTGATCCATTTGCTGGCATAATAGTTTTACTAGGTCAATATTTTTCCACTCGTTAAACCCTCCAATATTATACGTTTCATGATTTACTCCTTTATGAAATACCAAATCTATAGCGATGGCATGGTCAATTACATACAACCAATCTCTGGTGTAATTTCCATCTCCATAAACAGGTAGTGCTTTGTCATTTAAAATATTATTGATAAACAAAGGAATTAGTTTCTCTGGAAATTGTTGTTGGCCATAATTGTTAGAGCAATTGGTAATTACATACGGTAAGCTATAAGTTTCACCATAGGCTCTTACAAAATGATCTGAGCTCGCTTTTGAGGCAGAATAGGGAGAGTTAGGATCATAAGAGGTAGTCTCTTCAAAAAGCCCTGTTTCACCTAGAGATCCATACACTTCATCTGTACTTACATGATAAAAACGCTTGTTATCCCAATTGTTTTTATGTAACTCTTTAAAGCCATTGAGTAAAATCATCGTGCCTAAAATATTTGTTTTAGCAAAACCTAAAGGATCTGTAATAGATCTATCTACATGAGATTCGGCGGCCAAATGTATTACATCATCAAAACGGTATTTTTCAAAAATTGTATCGATATACCCCTCATCTGTAATATCTCCATGTAAAAACGTATAGTTTTCTTTAGACTCAACATCTTTTAGATTTTCTAGATTGCCGGCATAGGTTAGCGCATCTAAGTTATAAATGTGATACTCTGGATATTTATTTACAAATAGTCTAACAAGATGAGATCCTATAAAACCCGCCCCGCCTGTGATTAAAATTTTCTTCATATTTATTTAACTAAAAACCAATTATTTAATAACTCTTCTCTATTGTACAGCATGGTCTCTTTTGTTTTCCAATCTAAAACCTCAAAGCCTGCATGCTCACAAATTGCCTGGCCTGCAGCGGTATCCCATTCCATGGTGGGTGCAAAACGGGGATAACATTCAGCGGTTCCTTCTGCCACCATGCATAATTTTAAAGAGCTTCCTTTAGAAATTAAATTTACATTGCCATGTTTATTTCGCATTTCTGCAACATATTCTTCCGTTTCTTTAGACATATGTGAGCGACTTGCCACAATGGTAAAGGTCTTATCTTCTCTTTCTAATGGTAATTTATTACTGTTTGAAATTAAACTCTCAACATCAAAATTATCCAGATCAACGGTCACTTTAAAAGCACCCATTTCTTTAGTAGAAAAATATAACTCACCGGTTACAGGGACAAAAATAACGCCAATTAGCGTTTTTTGGTTTTCAATTAAAGCAATATTTACTGTAAACTCTCCATTACGCTTTATAAATTCTTTAGTTCCATCAATAGGATCTACAATCCAAAGTTGGCTCCAATCCTTTCGCTCTTCATAAGCTATGGCTTTACCCTCCTCAGAAAGAACAGGTATATTCGTCTCTGTTAGGTAAGACATAATCACATTGTGTGAAGCGGTATCTGCTTTGGTTAAAGGAGAATTGTCTCCTTTAATTTCAACTTCAAAATCATCTGATTTATAAAT
>TARA_B110000046_G_scaffold184863_1_pt1 | contig 21912 bp, 24 predicted proteins | sample TARA_B110000046 | Tara Oceans TARA_B110000046 (sample SAMEA4397157) | marine metagenome | biome: Polar Biome; feature: [DCM] deep chlorophyll maximum layer (ENVO:01000326); material: water (ENVO:00002006), including particulate matter (ENVO:01000060) such as... | depth 40 m
GGGGAAACTCTTGCAAGTTGTCTATGCTATTTAAAAACCCTACTATCGTATCATCCAGCATCCATCTACGATCCATGACATAGTCAAATGCCGTGTTTTCATCCCTATCCCTTGTTGTCATATTGGCATTAGCTATATTAAAATCCATTAGTTTATTGTTATAATCAACCTCTAACAAGCGCGCCATCTCTCCATCAGGCGCTGCAACCATTCGCTCCCCCGCCTCCTCGAGTTGCTCGTCACGAAACCCGAGTTCGAGTTTCGCATGATTTGTCAACGCTTGTATAATGTCAAGTCGTCGTCCTCCTTCGTTGTATCCCACACTGTAAGCTGCCTGTATGAGGGCCGTTTTTCCAGATTTGTTCTGTAAATTAATGTTAATCTTATCATTAGCTAATAGTATGTTTAGTATTTCAATTAGACCGTTCTTAGCACAATGCATAAGAGCGGTGTTCCCATCATGATCCTTCTTATTGATGTTAATTTGGGTATTATTTAATAGGTGAAGCACGTGTCTTGGCACTTCGTCTGGGTATTCCTCTGCATCATGCCACCAGTAATTGTCGCGTTTACAAATTTTTATCAGTTCGTGGGCGTCCATTATATATTATTGTAAATATTAAAAGGGAACATATTATTGCTTCTGTGTATAATATCTGATGGCTGCCCTTATACCGTCCTCCATAAGCATACTGCAGTGCAATTTTACGGGTGGTAGTTTTAGATAATTAGCGATTTCCTTATTACTAATATCAAGACATTCGTTAATAGTTTTTCCTTTTACCCATTCTGTTCCTAAACTACTCGCAGAAATCGCAGACCCACAACCAAAAGTTTTAAATTTCGAATCTATAACAACGCCCTTGTCGTTCACTTTAATTTGTATCTTCATTACATCGCCACATGCTGGTGCGCCAACAAGTCCTGTCCCTACATTTTTATCATCCGAATCGAGAGAACCGATATTTCTAGGATTTTCGTAATGGTCTAGAACCCTCGCATGATACAAACGACACCGTAAAGGTGTTTTAAGGATCTTTAATGAAAGCATGGTTTATTATATATTTATATATTTATATAATAATTCAAATTATTATTCTTTGGGTGTAAAAGATATACCACATCCACACGATGAAGCTAATGTTTTATTTGGAGTAAAAACAAATTTATTTTCAAATATTGCATTAGTATAATCTTCATGTATATAATCTATGGTTGTTCCCAATAACAAAAACTCAGATGAAGGTTCTATTAACAGTTCATTATCGCCATTTGTTAGTATTGTAGGCTTGAATTTACCTTGCTCGCTATATATCTCTTGATATTCATCATCACCCAATAATTCCAGTTTATAATTATACCCAGAACAACCACCACTTGATGCGGAAAACATAAACCGTTTAACATCTTGTTTTTTACATATAGAAACCATCTTTAACCATGCCATATCTGTAACTATTATTGGTGCCTTATTTATTATTTGCTTCAACATATACTATATTTAAAATATATATTAATCTTCTTTGGTTTCTGCGTCTTCTTTATCAGTTGCTCTTGTCCGGATATTATCGCCTTCGAATAACTCCTTCCTAATATCAGCGCTTTCAACAACATCTGTATTACTATCGATGTTTTTTTCTACCGTAGAAACCCCTACACCTACCAGGTTGCCGTCAGCGTCAACATTTTGTGTTAACTTATTACCACTTTCTTTCGCCAATTTTACATTTTCATCAATGGCGTGTCTCTTTGCTTCGATTACCCTCTTTTCGAAATCATTCTTTGCCTGTTTCTCATTCTTATTCTTTTCATGCATTAACTTGTTTAATTCTTCCTCCAGGTATTCTACTTTACCGGTTTTATATGCCTCCGGTTCCCATGGCATCCACATGCCAACTGGGCCAACATACACATCGTGGTTGGGATCAACTTCACGCAATAATCTACACCTAAGCTCGGCTTCTTCTTGTGACGGATAACTGCCTCTAATCTTAAGCCCCCGCGTGCTTGTTTGGAAGTTGTTTTGTTCATTGAATACTTTTTCAAGTTCCTCTTCTTTAGCGTCAAGAAAGTTTTTATAATCATCTGTGATATTGGTTTTTACGAGATCGCCTTGCTCACTTTTAATGAAATCCTGTAAATCGCTCATAACTTTGTCAAAATTAAATCCATATTTATGTGAAATAAAATTAAGAAACTGTGTAAATTTCTCAATGTTTTTACTATAATCCCAATGCTTTAGGAATTCTTTAAACAAAAACATATCTTTTAGTTTTAAAATTTTTTCAGGACTTATAAACGATACACATACAAACTTTTGCCCGGCTATACTCTTATCTTCGTCTAATAAATCTACATAATTATTTGATTTTTCCATTATAATATGTTTATTCAAATTGGTTCTAAGTATATTAATTCTTATTTAATTTTTTTCTGTTTTAATAATATAATATGTTTGGCGAATTGGGAAATTTATTAGATTTCGGCGAACTTATACGTCGCGTCGTTAAATATTTAGTAGAAGGTTTCATGGTGGCTATAGCGGCATACGCTATTCCCAAACGAGGACTAAACCTTGATGAAATTATGTTGATTGCATTGACGGCGGCAGCAACTTTTTCTATTCTTGATACTTACGTGCCTTCTATGGCCGTAGGTGCCCGTTCTGGTGCTGGGTTCGGTATGGGAGCTAATCTTGTTGGGTTCCCCGCGGCGAGCCCGATGTTTTAATTTATTACTACAGTAAATAGTAATACTAGTATTTTTTAAACTATAATTATAAACATGTAATTATAGTTTAATTAAGAGGATTATGGGGTAGGAACATATTCCCATTTTAACTCTGAACATATTTTTTTCCATATTTCATCTTGTTCTATTCTTTTAACAGGATCTTTTAGCATCGGGAAATATGGAAGAAATGAAGTCTCTCCTAACAATTCACAAATTTTATATAAAACATAGTAATAGTTTAAAAAATTCACTCTATCATCTGGACAATGCACAGCGTAAGGTCTCTGTATATCCATAAAAAGACTGCACAACTTGTCTTCGAGTTCAGTGCTCATTATAGGAGGTTTAATGCCCAACTTTTCCTTTATGAATGGAATATGTTCGTAATATTTATTATATCCCAATTTCTTTAATATGTCTTTGGCTCGTTTATTCGTTAGTTCTTTAAGATTTGTTCGTTCCTTTTTGATTTGAGATATAATGCTTGTTAAAACCTCTTCGGGAATTTGGGTTGTTTCCTTCGCCTGAAATTGAGCCAATATCTCTCTAAAATGGTTGATTCTTTTATACGCATAAAAACAAACTTCTTTGGGCGGTTCTTTGTAAGACGGTTTTTCATGCACAATTATATAAGGATAGTGTCTACTACACTTATTACATATCTTTACCCCCTCAGATTCAACGGCGATTAGTTCCCCTCCACAGACAACACAATAGTCTTGTTCTATTTTATAATTATCTACATCTAAGAACGTATCATCTATATTATTAAAGTATTGTTGTATAGTATTTATTTCAGACACAGTCTTTTTTTCATTAATAAAATCTTTATTAAAAAAACCATGTAATATCTTAGTTTTGGAATTTCCGTCTATTAACTCTTTCTTCTTTTCAAAATATTTAAACACCAATTCCACGTTGTTTAACAAATACTCTTTTTTTTCTTGTTTGAATCTCTTCTTATCTCTATTTAAATTAATTATATCATCCTTTAATTTAAGTTCTACATCTATATCTGTACCTTTAATATTTTTTAATTTTTTAATAGCCAACTTTATCTTCCCATTTAGTTCAGGAATTACATTTTCTTCTATATGTTTAAAAACATTCATTTTATCTTGATGTTGGTTGTCTACTGTTAATATAGTCTTTGTATCTTTGGCTATTTTTTTTATTGCTTTTGGTTTAAACGATGGCATTATTCTAACTATTTTTAACTTTTTAATTGTATTTTTAGCAATACTTTATTTTTTGTGTTTAATTCCCTCTCTATTTTTATTATATAATTATATGGAAAATAATACAAATGACACTACTATTATTAAATATAAGGCGTTATTTATACTTTCTAGACTAGATAAGGGTTGGACCGTAAAAAAAAGGAAGAACAAATATATATTCGTCAAAAAGCATGGCGGTAAAAAAGAAATATTTGCAGACGAATTCCTTAAACGATTCATGGAGGAAAATAATTGAATTTAAAATCGTATAAATGTATTAATCTAGTGTTCGTGCGAATTTTGTGCAAATTAAAATATTTAGCAATAATATAATATGGGAGGAGGATTAATGCAACTAGTAGCTTATGGCGCACAAGACGTCTATCTCACGGGTAACCCCCAAATTACATTCTGGAAGGTAACTTACCGCAGACACACCAACTTTGCCATGGAATCTATCGAGCAAACTTTTAACGGACAGGCAGATTTCGGTCGCCGTGTTCAGTGTACCATCTCCAGAAATGGTGACCTGGCATACCGCACTTACCTTCAGGTCACGCTTCCGGAGATTGGACAGGAAAACTGTTGCAATACGACTGGGTGCGACAAGGTTTATGCTCGGTGGTTAGATTACCCCGGCGAGCAACTTATTTCGATGGTTGAGGTGGAAATTGGTGGGCAGAGAATTGACCGTCAGTATGGTGACTGGATGCACATCTGGAATCAGCTTACATTGACTGCTGAGCAGGAACGCGGATACAACAAAATGGTTGGGCAGACGACACAGCTCACCTACCTTATCGATCCACTCTTCGCCGATGTCGATTCGGCGTGTGCATCGACCGAGGTCCCGGCTGCCGTCTGTGCCCCGCGCAACGCGCTCCCCGAAACAACGTTATATATCCCGCTCCAGTTTTGGTTTTGCCGTAACCCGGGGCTTGCGCTTCCACTCATAGCGCTTCAGTATCACGAGGTTCGTATCAACCTCGAGCTCCGCCCGTCGGACGAAGTTCTTTTTGCCGTGAACAACCTTACTGGCGAGCAATCACTGGCGGTTGACCAGAACTCGGCGATGGCTTCGACGACCGGCAAGAAATTCGTAAGTGAAGGTACGTCTGTTAAGGACGCGGCGTCTTACCAGAAATCACTTGTGGCTGCGTCTTTATATGTTGATTATATCTTCCTCGACACGGATGAGCGCAGACGTATGGCGCAGAACCCCCATGAGTATCTTATTGAGCAGCTTCAGTTCACCGGCGACGAATCGGTTGGGTCGTCCTCGAACAAGGTCAAGCTCAATTTCAACCACCCGTGTAAGGAACTGGTTTGGGTCGTTCAGCCGGACAAGAATGTTGACTACTGTGCGTCGTTCCTTAAAGGAACTGACCTCAATTCTGCCCTCGGTGCGCAACCGTTTAACTACACCGACGCCCTTGATGCTCTCGTGAACACTATCGCCGCGTTCTCTGGACCGGCGGGTGTTTACCTGAATGATGAAGGGGTTGCGAAGGGTAATAAGGCGTTCATCGATGGTGCCGGGTTCCAAGATGCGGGAGCAGACAGTAACGCATATGTTGGTATTCAGTGGGGAGCCAATGCCAACGAAATGACTTGGAATGTCCCGAATGCCACCGCCCAGAAGCAGAACAACTACGGCATGGCCAACACCGGGACCAAGAGCGCGTCATTCGGCTCGTGTAATGTATCGACACAGGTGAGAGCCCCTGGCATGAATGTCCCGTTCCCCATACAGCAAATCCCCGATTCTGGCGTTTCGGATGCGGGGGCGTTCGTTCTCGCCGAGACTGCCCTCAATATGCATTGTTGGGGACAGAATCCGGTTGTCACCGCCAAGCTTCAGCTTAATGGACAGGACCGTTTCTCAGAGCGCGAGGGAACCTATTTCGACTTGGTTCAGCCATTCCAGCATCACACGCGATCGCCGGACACGGGCATTAACCTGTATTCGTTCGCTTTGAGACCCGAAGAGCACCAGCCGTCGGGTACGTGCAATATGTCTCGTATCGACAACGCTACGCTTCAGCTTGTTCTATCGACCAACGCGATTGGTGGCGACCACACGGCTAAGGTGCGCGTATATGCGACGAACTATAACGTGCTGAGAGTCATGTCGGGTATGGGTGGATTGGCATACTCGAATTAATTTAATACCTTTTACATAAATTTTATGAATTTAATCTATTACAATTCATAAAATTAAAGGTGAAATATCAATGGAGAGTGATATTTATTGATTTGATTTATAAAAATATCATATAAATGTATATGGATACCACGTTACTCATTATAATTGTTTTATTGATTATATTAATTTATTTTACATCATTCATTCCACGGCGTGATAATAATAGGAAGGTTTATGTTAAAAATAATAGTCCCATTCATAGTAGGTTTTTCTCTCAGCGTCCAATACATGGACACAGGCATCGCTTTCATTGAAATAATATATGTTTATATTACAATGGGAATTCTTGATATTATATTAATAATTATAATAGTTGTAATATTAATTGTAATTGTATATAACTTCTTTGCTTATGGAAGAGATTTATCCATTTATCCGAAATCTGGTGTTAGGAGGGTATCGGATGATGAGTATTATCCAGGTTCGCCATTATATGATGAATTTACAGATGATGAATATAGTGAAGGCAATGATGATGATGAGGGATACTACGATACAGATGTTGATAATGAAGGGCTTCCCAAAAGAAGATACCCAAAGAATCCAAAAAATCATATCAATCCAAAAAGAGTGGCAGATTATGTAGCAGGGCACATAAATAATTAAATTAGCTTATATATATGTCCACGAGGAAGAAAAAACGGAAACCATTTAATTTGAAAGCTGGTAAAGATTTATACAAATATTTAGAGAGAAAAAGGGTAGAAATCCCTGATCCATCGCCAACACTTTTAGAAAAAGGGTTTCCAACCAGTAAAAAAAAATTAGTTGATTTTATTTTTAATTATTTTAAAACTGAAATCGCGATAGGTCCAGATCCAAATAGTTTAACGAGTGATAATTATGTTTTTTGGATAACTAATAATTTGGGGTTGTTATATAGAGATTATAAGAACGAAAAAAAGAATGAATTGGTAGAAAAGTTAATAGATGGACCCAGTTATAAGAAAAAAGGCAATGGCGTGGGGGGCAAAGAAGTTAAAACAACACAAGAACATATTAATAAGTTGTTAATGAATTTACAATATAAAGACTTATTCGCTCTCATAGGCTTGAGTAAGTTTTATAATTAAATTGAATTTTTGCATTATTATATTAATAATATAATAATGATGCAACAAACTACTGGTTTAAAAAGGAACCCAACAGATAAATATTATACATCCAAAACAGCTGTAAAAGAATGTATGAAACTTGTAAATGACAATATTGAAATAGGTCCTACGGATTTATGCATTGAACCGAGTGCTGGAAATGGTTCGTTTATAGATTGTATAAAAACCATGTTTACCAACTACAAATTCTATGATTTGGAACCAGATAACACGGAAATTATAAAACAGGATTATTTAACCTTTGATTATAGCGAGCTACATAAAGAATGTAAAATTCATATTATTGGAAACCCTCCATTTGGCAGACAATCGTCTTTGGCAATAAAATTCATAAAAAAATCGTGTAATTTTGCTGATACTGTATCATTTATATTACCCAAAAGTTTTAAAAAAGATAGTTTAAAAAGGTGCTTCCCATTAAACTTTCATTTGGAAACGGAATATGATTTACCCAACGATTCATTCCTAGTTGATGATAAAAGTTATAATGTTCCGTGTGTATTCCAGATATGGGTAAAAAATGATACACATAGAGTTAAGTCTATCAAACACTTTCCAAATAAGTATCAATTTGTTAAGAAGGACGTGGACCACGATATATCTTTTCGACGTGTTGGCAATAATGCGGGAGACATCGACCGGACAACCGAACAAAAATCAGAACAATCCCATTATTTTATAAAGTTCGATAATGTATTAACATATGACCTATTTGACAAGTTATCTAATATTAATTATAGTTGTAAAGATAATACGGTTGGGCCCAGATCGATCTCAAAACAGGAATTAATGAAAGAATTTAATAAGTTTACTTAGTGGTATCTTTCCTTTTGGGTATTTAGATAACAACTCTACACCACTTATAAATCTTATTTGGATTTCGGGGAAATTTATATTTGATACTATACAAAATATCATTTTCTTACTCTTTTCTTCAAATACCTCGTTATCAAATACTCTTCCCTGTCCCAACATATTTGAAGGGCAATAATTACACCCATTTTTTGTAAAAGTTTTTTCATCATATATAATAGTTGGGTCCTTATTATCTGTAAAATCGTGGTCTTTACAACCCGGAACATGTGTTAAGGGATAATTCTTAGAAATCCATTTTTCTATGAAATGGGAAAATACACGCCCATCTTTAAAAAGCCCCGCGCATTCTCCGTCTGATAAATTTCCAAATGCATAATTCGAAATAATATGTGTGAATGTTTTATTCAGTTCAACACTGCAGCCAGTGGTTGTGTCTGCTTCTTTAGAAGATGCCATTTGTTTGGATAAGTGGTTATAATATATATAAATATATTCCGTTCAATTTTTAATTTCTAGGCATATATTATGAGATTACCGATCAAGGTTATAAAGAAAATATATAAACCACTGTTGCCTACAATAGAATGTTCTCTAGACTCTAAAATAATAGAAGCTAAACGATTAATAAAGCAAATTGGGGTGGAAAAAAAATATAAACCGGAAACAATCATATATAAATATCGCAAAGAATAATAGATTTATTCCTTTGTTCCAACTGCCATTTTTACAATAGTGGAAATGACATCTGTATTCAACCCATCAATATTACGTAATATTTGTTTATAATAGGCTGTTTTAATTGGTATCCATTCTCTATGCCTTTTTGATCTTATCGGACTTATTTGTTTGGTTTCTTGATTTGGATTATCTTTTAGTTTTTGTATTAACTCTAGGGCATGTAAATCTCCTATTTCATCGCCATCAAAGTTTAGACTACCCCAAAATTGCTGTGTACCACACAGACGACAGTACTGCCTAAAAGAAGGCCAAGTAATTATACGCGGCATATATATCCATCTACATTCATAACAATTATAATTATATAATGTGTTAGGTGTTGACATGGGTAGATTACATTAATATATCTCTTATAATTTTATTTCAATTTTTAATCGATACAAAACAACCTATTCATGTTATCGGCTTCAGTATTATCCTTAGATTTGGTGAAGAGCATAGTAATAATCTTATTATCTCTCACCCTGATACTATAATCATTTCTTTCATCTTTCCTTCCTATGCGCCCTATACCCTGAATAATCTTTTCCTGTGACATATTACCCAAACCCTTTCCAATATAACCATGACAAAACTGATAATTGGTTCCGTAAATATAATCGGTAGAAGCAATAATTAAATACAGACGTTGGTTCATTGCCAAATTTTTCATAATGGCCACATAATCATCACATGCATGTTTAGTAAATACACCAATTCCCATTAACAATAAGAACCTCCAACTGATATCAACATCAAGAAGCATGATTTTTTCTACCACTGTGTCATCTATCGAACTTTTAAACGCGTTTTTTACAGCACTCTTATTCCACGTTTCAAGATGTTCTTTGCTGTTTGGAATAAATCTATTTCCCAGTTGAACCCTTTTAAGTTGTGATCTTAGGAAATCACAACGTTCTAGGCACTGCGCTTCCTTAGTATCAATATCAACGCGTTCCTTTGTTTTGTCTGTTTTCTTTTCTTCGCTATTATCCTTATTTTTATTCAAATCTTTGACAAGACTTTCTATTTCTTGGCGAAGATTCTCGTTGGTTTTTATATCTTCTATAATCGCTCCAAACATAACTTTTGGAATCGCAGCGGTTTTTAAACAAAACTTACCTACCAACTCTACATTATCTGCTAAATAAATAGTAGGTCCATCTGTCAATGTATGCGCGTCACTCGTTGTAACTTGAATGCTTGATTCATAAAGGGGTGTTCTACATTTATTAAAATATTCGTATACAGGTTCATATTGTTCTTTCAGGAAATTCAAAATAATCAAATAATACTTTTTAATGCTATTAATTGTAATAGATTCGATTGATTCGAAATAATTATCAAGTTCATAACGAGCACCCAATTTACAATTTTGATTCACATACATTATAAACTTCGTTATTTCTCTCACATCTAGATGTCTCAACAACGTTTCATAATTAATAATATGATCGACGCACTCTTCTACCTCATCATGTGTTGGAAATAATAAATGTGGCATGGCCACCATTCCATTAGAATCGACAATCGGAATTGTTTTGGAACAATCATGATTTGCTATGGTAATAACATTGGGACATGAGAATTTGCTTATAAAACTATCTACTGTATTTTGTATATCAATCGCCTTGGGTAATGTAGCCGATGAAAGTATAATATTAGGTATGGTATTGTCTTGCCAATTTTGCTTCATAATTTCGTGAAAAGGGTGATTTTCGTAGTCTAATGTTATGGTTGGTTCATCCCAATACAACATTAGTTCTTCATCAGTATTAAATGCTTTCATATATCGCATCGCCGGCAAATAAGACTGGATATCACTAATCATTATCTCTACGTTGTCACCTACCGAATTATCAACACGGAAAATACCACCCGTTTTTCTATTTCGCACACTTTCTTTTGCGGCGGACCAGTGTAATCTAATGTTGGCAGTGTCTTTGCAGCCAAATGCCACTGCGATTTTGATATCAAGTGCTATACAAGACTTTGCTAGTTGCAGACCAACATGTTTAGCCGCGCAGACAAATATAATTTTATATCTTTTTGATAATCCCAAAGGAGATAACGTTTTACCTGTTCCGGTTGGAGCTTGATATAGTATCATTTTGGCACCAGGCTTTTTACAATTCGAAAACAAAGACCTTTGGTGATTATACAATTTCATATCTTTATAACGAACCAAATCATTATTTCGTTCTATATATTCATACGCCTTTTCTACAAACTCTACCTTAGACACGTCGTCATCATATAAATCAAGTCCATATAAGATTTGCCTTTTTAAAATGGCATTAATGTTTTTAATTTTATATCTAAACATACTTTTTAACGTATAGTAAAATTTATTCTTAACACCTCCCGTGGACTCCATAAATCCTTCAAACATATCAACCAATACAAATTCAAATATTTTTGTTTGAACCTTTTTAATTTTAGAATCAGAATTTTCAATGCGAATAACATCTGCTGTTTTCAGTTTTGTTTTGCCTTTTTTAAATTTCAATGTATTTACGATTCCGTGTTTCGTAAACAATGTTTGTATTTTGTTCTCGAAATATGTTTTATATAAATATTCATCATAGCTTTTCTTTTTCTTACCATCCTTATCACACAAACTGGATAATTTAATAAAATTCACAAGTGTTTTTGTGTTATTTGATGTAATATTAGGGTTATCAAACCCCTCTCTTATCATTTTTAAGATTGTCAATTCCCCGGGACTCACGGGAACCTCCAAAGAGTCCCATTCTTCTTTTGAAAGTTTGCGCTGTTCGAAATTCATGATATATAATCATATTTATTATCTAATATATTTTATCAATTTTATTCTATTGTTAAAATAAGATAAACCCGTCTATATATATATATATATTATGTCTGTTATTATTTCTATAGAAGGAAACATCGGTTCTGGCAAATCAACCTTGGTGTCAAAAATGAAGGAACATTTCGAAACAATAAATGGTTACAACGTTATATTTTTACAAGAACCCGTTGATGTGTGGGAATCCGTATGCGATGAAAACGGTGTTTCCATTCTTACAAAATTTTATGATAATCAATCAAAATATGCGTTTTCATTCCAAATGATGGCCTATATAACTCGTTTAAAACTTTTAACAGATACTATTAACAGTGCGAAACATAATTCAATCATAATATGCGAACGTTCAATTTGGACCGACAAAAACGTTTTCGCAAAAATGTTGTTCGATGAAGGTAAGATTGAAGATGTGAATTATATTATTTATAACAAATGGTTCGAACATTTTTCGAAAGATTGTGGATTAGATGGGATCATATATTTAGATATGAATGCAAATATATGTGAAGAAAGAATCGTTAAAAGGGGTAGAATTGGAGAGAAAATACCCATTACATATCTCGAAACATGCGGAAAATACCATAATAAGTGGATTAATGAAACCGAAAAAAATGTATTAACACTAACTGATAACACAGAAGAAACATTTGGTAAGATAGAAACGTTTGTAAAAAATATACAGAAACAAAAAGGCATAGAAATAAACATAGATATGAATAAGTTATTCGAAAAAACATGGCGTTAATTGGTTAATAAACCGATATTTAAAACTCCATTCGGTTTATATTTTAAAATATCAAGTTCTTTCGTGTTAGTTTTAAAATCCTCGGCGCCATATATATCTTGCAAACAGAGCCATTCGAATAATCCACCCGGATACACATATACATTTTTGAATCCAAGAGCATATAGTGTTTTGTATCTGTCATAAATGTTATCATCTATGCAATTCCGTCCATAAATAATAATCTTTATAGTAAGATCCTTCTCCAATGCGTCATTAATACACTTCTCTTCTCCTATTGGGGGGGTCGTCCCCCAAATTATACAATTTTGATCTGATTTATCCAATGTATTTATTATTATACTATTTATTTTGTGTTTTTGAATATATTGCATATCTTCAAACCCTATTTTTCTTACGGATTGAACGTTTCCCATTACTATCTATTAATGCCAACTTTTTAATATAAAATATCATTAATCAAAGGTAACTATAACTTCCACGTTTTCCTTTTTAATACTTTTCGTAGCAGACATGGATAATTCCTGGCGCTTTCTACGTGTTTTACCGTCACTTTTTTTGCGGTTATTTTTAGAACTGTTTCGACTATTCATATCATTCTCTATTTCTTGTGTATTATTTTTTATATAGTCGATTATGTTATTCTCCAATACCCATTTAAAAAAATTCAACTGTCCTATTGTTGTTTGAACACTTGTCCCCTCGCCGTATGGTATTGTTATTCTTTCCCACCTACAAAACGGATCGAAACGTTTTTTCGAATAAGCCTTTAACTTTAATTTATAATCAATATACACTTTAAATACGCGCACACCGTTTTTATAATCCACAACATTATAATTTGTATAATGTTTTTTACTGAAATTCGTTACAAACCAATCTATTAATCTCAGCGATATTGGATTCTCTCCGTTTATAATAGACAATATTTTATTTATATTATTGTCTGTCTTATAAAACTTTATTAATCCTCCGAGCAATAAAGAATTTTGTGTCGTATATGACATATTATTAGTTATAACCCCCAAAACTTTAAATACTTATTTACATATTACTATCTTGGGGTCGTAGCATAGTATCTTGTACATTCAAATCATTTAAATAATCACCGGATACTAAAAACGGATTAACTGTCTTTTGTATTATTAGTTGTCTGTCTGAAATACGCTCGCTTACTATTTCCCGTTTATTACTTGACTCTCCATAATACGGGGTGTGTTGGGTTGGGGTTGGTATTTTCTTTTCTGGTATTTTCTTTTCTGGTATTTTCTTTTCTGGTATTTTCTTTTCTGTTGTGTTTCTCATAGTTTTCATATTTATCGAGTCTTTTTTCCACGTCCAATGAATATAATTAGTCATTAATGAATGCGTATATTTAAAAACTTTTTATTATCCTCATTTGTTTTGTGAATTTGAATTTATCTTTATCTCTACATCTTTTTTGTAAGTTGCACCCCAAACATGAAATTACCGTATTAATATTGCTATGACATTCGCTATTATTAACTCTATCTAAGCTCCATTGAACATTATCTAATTTTTTAGTGTATATTAGTCGGACTATACATTTACAGTAATAGCATTTTAATTTACTTATCACCAATTTTTCAAGAACCTGTTCATATGATATGAAATCTTTTTGATAATATCTATCCTTTTTTAAATCTTGGCTTTTATAACTTTTTAACTTTTTAATGATGTTTCGCCTTATTTTCTCTCCATTCTCTGTTTTTTTCCCGAGGAAAAGTTCATTTAATATTGGAATCTCGTTTATTATTGATGTCTTGTTTATTATGGGAATCTCTTCCTTAATCCTGATATTTAATATTATTTTTTTCATACTATATATATAATGTATGAAACTTTGGGGATAATCGTTTTTATTTTATTATTTTTACTATTTATTCCGTTCATTCTATATCAAAACAACTTGTTTTGGATACTTGAAGTATATTTACCGAATGTAGATCTAATTGCCAATCTACTCACATGGGTGGGAGGGCCGTTTAATATTTGGAATAATTTATATACACAGGGTAACAATATAGGGATTGAAGATAATATGTCGCAAATACTAATAAATTATATTGCACTACTTGGAGTAACTTTCATAGTTGCGAGAGAGGCTGTAAAAGAAAAAAGCATTATAGAAGGATGGTCGTTTTCGATAATTATGTTGATTCTTACATACCTCGTCCCAGGTAGTATAATTAATAGTATTATGATAAAGGCCCAAAAGGTATTTATAAGTAATGGTTTTATAACAAATACGGGTTTGTATTTGTCTTTAATGTTGGGTAGCGTTACTACCATAACATTTATCCTATTGGAAGCATTTATACTTAAATACTATAGGAAATACATAGTTAAATATTTGAAACCAATTATTAAGATGTTAAGGACTTGAAAGAATATACAGACATATCCGTATAATATATATATGACAGATGAATGCTTGGAACTTCAAAACATAGAATACCAGACAATGCTTTTAAATAGTAATAATAAGATCGTTTCTACAAAAAAAGATACCGATAATATAGACCATTTCTTAGATAATGAAATGCAAAATAGTTATAATAAACCATGGAACAAACTAAGCAATCATATAAAAACCAAAATGTTTTATGATTTTGTTGAAACAAATAGTATAGAAAATAAATACGATAATAAAACAAAACTAGAACTCCTAAAATATTTGAAAAAATGCACAGAAAGAAAGAAGTTGTTAAAAATCAAGGATGTTGTGTATGATAAGGAAAACGGTGTTATTAAAAGCATACCAACTTTATTATTTGATGCGGTTCGTCAACGATTCACATTAAAGGTAGTAGATCGAAAAAAAACATCACTTAAAAGTTTAGCCCCCTCTAGAAGAAATAAAACAAATAAGAAGATTTTTAATAAAAAGGGCTTACCTAATAAGGTTTTGAATAAGAAAGGCTTGTCTAATAAAACCATTGATGATATTTAAATTGATATAAATATATAATATTATATATTACATCAAGTAATTATGGAAACATCACTGGAAAATGGCATAGAAGAGATTAATCACATTATAGACGATGTGTTTAATGAAAATTATTTGGATTTGATGAACCCCAATATTATCAAACTTTTGTTTGCTAAGATTAAACCAATTGTTGTGTTGATATATACTGAATTGGGTATTTGTATGGAAGACATAGATGACATAATCCACATGTCCATATATACTTATTTTGGCATACATAATATACACCGTGAAATACCGGTAGATAAAGCCACACCATTAGACAAAGATTATGTTATGAAACAATTAAATGAGCTTAGGTCTCTTCCCCAACCGACGCAAAATACTGAAGAGTGGTTGGATTATAGATGGACAAGGTTAACTGCAAGTTCGGCGTGGAAAGCACTTGCAAGTGACGCCATGGTTAATTCGCTGATTTACGCCAAATGTAAACCAATTGATAAAGATAAAGTATATTCTGTTAATGTTAATTCGGCAACACACCACGGGCACAAGTTTGAGCCTGTATCAATAAAGTTATACGAGGACAGGTTTAATACAACAATCGAAGAATTCGGTTGTATACCAGATTCAACCAATTGTAATCAAGGTGCTTCTCCAGACGGAATAAATGTTAATTCATCAAGTGATCGTTACGGCTTCCTATTGGAAGTGAAAAACCCAGTTAGTAGAATCCCAACTGGAAAAACAAAATTGGATTACTGGGTCCAAATGCAATTTCAAATGCATGTTATTAAGTTTCATACATGTGATTTCCTCGAAACATGCTTTAAGGAATATGACGATGAGGACGCATTTAATAATGACGGAACGTTTAAACAAACAGTTGATGGTAAAAAAAAAGGAATAATTGTTTGTTTTAACGATGGTAAAAATCCAATTTATAAGTATCCACCGGTTGGGCTATCAAAAAAAGCGTTTGATTATTGGTACGACACGACGTTGAATAACGCAAAAGGGCTTACTTGGATTAATAACACCTATTGGTATCTCGATATGTATTCATGTGTTACAGTCGAATATAATAAAAAATGGTTTGATATTGCTCAACCGTATTTTACAAGATTGTGGGAAACTGTGGAAAAAGAACGCGTTACGGGCTATGAACACCGCGCTCCTAAAAAAAGAGTCGTTAAAACCACACACCCAGAAGAAAACAAGGTCGTTACACCCAAAATTATACTCAAAATGCGGACAAGTCCTTTATGAACAGTAATAATTTACTCTTCTACAGTTCCGGCTCGGCGGATTTACTAAACATTCTTCTTCAACATCTATTGTATCGTATAATCCTCCACACATATCCGCCGGGGCAGCTGTCCCATTGCACGGTTGTGTCCATTTTTTTGTATTATTTGTTTCCTGTTTATAAGAACCAAGGGACCAAGTTGGGTATAACTTCCACTGACTACTATAATTCCAGGTGGATAACCCTCCCGGCGTTTTTAACGGATAATAATTAGTTAATAAAGGATTATCAACTTCATTTATTTTTCCATGTGGTATAAACCCTTCTCTTATATCGGTTAATACCATCATTATCCCCAAAATAAGAACACATATTATTATGCCATTCATAAAAATATCATGCTTATTCATATAATATAATGCTATATTTAAATAAGCGACCGTTTCTATATATGCCAATTAAATTGAATTGGTTCGACGTGCAATTAAACAATTATATTATTATAAGGATATGTCAATTAAGATGAATGTTGGTGCAGTTGGTGCGTTTGGTGCAGTTGCGAAAGAGGTTTGTATAGAATTGCTGGAGAAATTGTATAAGGATGGTATGTTGGTGGGAAATGTGGGGGATTATATGCATTACTTGGACGAATTGGATTCAAATGCAACACAAGTGGCTGCTTCACATATCGGTGAACTTAGTCGAAAACCCGAGTCTGCTGTTTGGCACCAGGATGAAAGTGTATATTTAAATGGGACAAATTATGCTTATAATGATACTAATCACCAAAATATATTGAATTCAACAAAAGGCCCCGAAATGTACCCTATTTATTACGAAGGTCAAAAAAGTGGAAATGGTGATAAGTTGATAAAGCCTAATGCGTTATTTTATTCTAGAAAAAGTAAAAAAGATCTGTATGCTTACGGGGGACAGATAGTAGCCGTAAAGGAACTGAGCGGTAGAACCGATGAAAATCCTGCGAAATATCAGTTAATCGTTGATCCCATAACAATCAACGGTGTTAGATGCGGGACAACTATTAAAAGACTCGAACTATTTAATGGAGGAGGATGTTTAAAAAAGGCTGCACTATATAAGATGGGATTCATGCTAGCCAGCAGCGCTTCATTCATGCATGGCATTACTGCTATAAGACCGAACAACTATTAACTGATACACCCAGGTGTAATATGCGTTATTTAATTCGTAAAAATAATTATGTTACCTTAATGTAAGGGAAACCATGACTTGCTATTGGAATTCAATACAATCGCGTCTCATCAAAGAAGATTATACACTTTTGGGGATGGATACTATACCCAACTGCGAACAATTAATATCTCTGTTAAAAGAAAAAAATAAACCCATAGAAACATTATGGAATGGAACAGCTCTTACCAACAAAGAGAAGGATGAACACTATGAGGCTATCAAATGTTATAAAATTAAGGGGATATACAACGGACATCTGACATCTATATGTGATTCATTTTTACTCCTCATTTGTGATTTATTAAATGTAAAAATAGAGCATACATTTTTAAACAATACGATGCTATACTCGTGTAAAGGTATAGCAAGACGCACACTTCGTTTTAAATCCAATCGAATACACTTTGAATGTGCTTAAATCGATTTTATAGTATATCTCGTGAACCATTTAAAATTTTGTTAACATATTATCTTATCCATGGATTTGCAAGAATATGTCATCAAAAGAAAAGGGGATAAGGAAATTGTGTCATTTGATAAAATATTAAACCGCGTCACATTATTGGGTTCAAATGAACTGACAATAAATTATACGGCACTCGTTAAAAAAATCATAGATATGCTTTATGATAATATCCCCACCGCTAAAATAGATGAACTAACAGCACAAGAATGTGCTTCTTTGATTACAACCCACCCCGATTATGGCATACTCGCGAGTCGCATTCTCATATCCAGTCATCAAAAAAATACTATAGGTGATTACCAAGAGGTTATAGAACTGTTATACAGAAATACAGATATACACGGGGTCCATACACCTATTATTAATAAACAAATATATGATATTGTAAACAAACACCAGGCAGAACTTCAAGAAATTATACAATATGATAGAGATTTTAAAATGGATTATTTTGGTTTTAAAACGTTGGAAAGGGCATATTTGCTAAAAATTAATAATGTAATCGTTGAAAGACCACAACATATGTGGCTCCGGGTGTCGTTGGCGATACATGGTGAAAACCTTGTCAAAGTAAAAGAAACATACGATTTGATGTCTTTAAAATATTTCACACACGCAACGCCCACATTATTTAACGCGGGGACGCCAAGACAGCAACTAAGTTCATGTTTTTTACTTGCTATGGAAAAAGATTCAATCGAAGGAATCTACTCGACTCTTACAGATTGCGCGAAAATTAGTAAATGGGCTGGAGGAATCGGTTTGCATATTCATAATATCAGAGCAAGCGGCTCTAAAATCCGTGGGACAAACGGAACATCAAACGGTATCGTGCCCATGTTACGAGTGTTCAATAATACGGCTCGCTATGTTGACCAATGTATCACACCAGAAACCCTTATTTATACAACCGATGGTCCAAAAGAAATTCAATTTTGCTTAGCAAATAAAACTGAAATTTTCACGGATAACGGTATAGAAACTATAGAAAATGTTCTTGAGCATTCATATAATGGGGAAATGTTAAATATTAAGGGCTGTCATGCCATTGATAAATTAAATATTACTCCAGAACACCCAGTATATTGTTTAAAAAATGCTAAAAAAGGGTTAAATTATTCTATCATAAAAAATAGAATTGAAAACAAAAGTTGTAAACCAGAGTGGTGCGATGCAAAGGAACTGACCACGGATGACATGCTTATATTTAATATTCCAACATATGAAAACGATATTATAAAATATACAGAAAATGATTGTTATATTTACGGACTAATGTTAGGAGATGGTTCCATGTGCAATAAGTCTACAACATCTTATATTTCTCTCCATACAATAAATAAAAGGGAAAACTTAGAAAGTATAAAAACATATCTTGAAAATAAATGTGTTCGTTATTATATTACAAGTGAAAATAATACAACGCGGATTAGGTGGAATAAATCTTTAGAATTACCATTTCGTTATGCGATGTTATATAACGAATCTAAGGAAAAATTTATTAATCCCGATTGGTTAAATCTTCCTTTAAATAAGGTAAAATTTATAGTTAAAGGGTTGATAGACAGTGACGGGCATAAAGGTAAAGAAATAACGTTTGATTCTACATCTAGGATATTAATTGAAGGATTAAGGTATATTCTTCTTAGAATGGGAATACCTACAGGGGGATATATCCGAAATAGAGTCGGTGAAAAACATATTAGTAAATATGGAGATGTCATCGAAAATAAAAAAATTTCTTATTGTCTTAGAATTCCACGCGTTGAACAAATATCTAAACTATTAAATATCAAACAAGGAAAGTTTCACAAATATTTTGTACACGATAACCTAATATTTACAAGAATTACAGATATTACAACAGATAGTTATGAAGGCACACTATATGATTTACAAATGCGTAAAACACATAATTATATGATTCATAATGGTATTGTGCATAATGGTGGTGGGAAGCGGAATGGTTCCTTTGCCATTTACCTAGAACCATGGCACAAAGATATTAGAGACTTTATTGATATGAAAAAAACACACGGCGATGAGGAAATGCGTGCCCGTGACTTATTTTACGGGCTTTGGATTCCCGACTTATTTATGGAGCGCGTTAAATCTGGAGGTAAGTGGACTCTAATGTGTCCTGACGAATGCCCAGGACTTAGCGATGTATACGGAGACGAATTTAAGGAATTATATGAACGCTATGAAGGTGAAGGGAAAGGGGGTTTGGTGGAAGCGCGTGAAATATGGTTCAAGATATTAGACTCACAAATTGAAACGGGAACACCGTATATGTTGTATAAAGATGCGTGCAATAAAAAAAGCAATCAAAAAAATATTGGCACCATTAAGTCGTCAAATTTATGTACGGAAATCGTTGAATTTTCGGATGACACAGAAACGGCTGTATGTAATCTTGCAAGCATTAATCTGTCTATATTTGTAGAGCCCCAGACACTTGAAAACGGATGTTGTATACGCTTATTTGACAAACAAATGACTACAATTTATTCCAAAGACGGTTGCTCGTATTGTTTAATGGCAAAACAACTTTTAAAAAAAAATAATATAGAATTTCACGAAATCAATATTAAAGACGAAAATAAAGAAGAGTTCAAACAAGGATTTGAAACCAGTCACGGTATTAAGCTAAAAACTTTTCCAGCAATAGTTGTTAATAATAAATACATGGGGGGTTTTAAAGAATTATCTGACATACTTCGACCCGTGTTCAATTATAAGAAATTACATGATGTAACAAAAACCGTAACCGATAATTTAAATATGGTAATCGATATAAATTATTATCCTACGGAAAAAACACAAAAAAGTAATTCAAAGCATCGTCCGATTGGTCTTGGTGTCCAGGGTTTAGCTGACGCGTTTATGTTGATGGACGTTCCATTTGAATCGTTGTATGCGCGTGATATGAATGAACGTATATTTGAAACAATATATCATGCGGCTGTCGAACAGAGTTGCGAATTGGCGAAAGAACAAAACCCTTATTCTACATTTAACGGCTCACCAGCTTCCAATGGAGAACTTTCCTTTGATTTATGGAATTATAAACCTAAAAGTAATATGTATGATTGGTCAAAACTCCGTGCAAACGTTAAACAGTTTGGACTCATTAATTCTCTTTTGGTAGCACCCATGCCAACAGCATCTACATCGCAAATTCTTGGAAACAATGAATGTTTTGAACCATATACAAGTAATATATATGTTCGTAGAACAAATGCTGGTGAATTTGTAATGGCAAATAAGCATTTATTGAAAGAATTGAATGACTTGGGAATGTGGACAGAAGAAAACAAGAACAATATTATAAAAAACAATGGCTCCGTGCAGAATATGGATATTCCGCAGCATCTTAAAGATAAATATAAAATCGTATGGGAAATGCCTATGAAAAGTATTATAGATATGGCTGCGGATCGTGCTCCATTTGTCGATCAAAGTATGAGTATGAATTTATGGGTAAAGGACCCAACGTATGAAAAACTCACGGCTATGCATTTTTATTCACATAGCAAAGGGTTAAAGACTGGTATGTATTATCTTAGAACAAAGGCAAAGGCCGCTCCACAACAGTTTACTATAGATCCAACAGAAAATAATATAGACGATGGGGATGATGA
>TARA_B110000046_G_scaffold55480_1_pt1 | contig 21804 bp, 19 predicted proteins | sample TARA_B110000046 | Tara Oceans TARA_B110000046 (sample SAMEA4397157) | marine metagenome | biome: Polar Biome; feature: [DCM] deep chlorophyll maximum layer (ENVO:01000326); material: water (ENVO:00002006), including particulate matter (ENVO:01000060) such as... | depth 40 m
CAATTTCAAAATTACTGGAACAGCCAATAGAAATGGAGTTTCAAAAAACATGACATATGATAAAATACATTGCAATTATTATTCTGTTGGCTACCTTTATCGGTTGCGTAACGGACAAATCAAATACTACTAAAGAAAACACTGAAAAATTTATGGAACCAAGAATTTTAGCAATAGGAAGATTGCAATCAACTTTAGATATTTTAGTTGAAGAGTGGGAAAGATATGGCAGAAACGTTATTGCCAGCAATTCAAAAGATAAGATTAAAGAAATTATTGAAACCGACTCAATAGATTTTATCTGCATTGGTGGTGGTCTACCAGACAACGAAAGAGATGAAATAGCGGAATATATCTCAACTATTAACTCAAGTATCCAAGTGCACCCTATACCAAGAACAGCGGATGCTATGGGCCCATATAATTTTATTCCTTTTCTAAACAACCTTGCTATAATGCACAAAGTGCGTAAGGCAATGGAAGAATAAAAGCTTACAACAATATTTATAAGAAATAGCGGTTTGGGTGTAAACTCAAACCGTTTTGTATTTAATCAAGTATCTTGCTATCCGAAAAGTAGGTGCATTTAAATCCGCTACTGCTCTTATATTGAACGTTAATAAAATTGTAATTTTCATACCACTAAATAATATTATTTGGAATGACTTGGAGTTACTTTTTGGATAAAAAGCTGTATACTACAAAATAAAGAGTATGAAAACTCAAAAGGAGTTAAGAATAAAGGATTGTTTAAAATAGTAGTTGATGAAAATAAGCAATCAGGAATTTGAGCATACGAGAATCAAAGACCCATAGGATGGTGTTCTATTTCGCTAAGACAATCTCTTAAACGAATAGAGACATCCAGACTTTTTAAGCCTATTGATAAAATTCTGGTTTGGAGCATCACTTGTCTTTCTGAGTTATAATATATGTTCCAACAACCAATCAGATGCCTGTTAAGTGTTTAGAAACACCTTCATTAAATCGCTACATTGCCTTTTTATTTCAGAACAATGAAAATTCCTTTAAAATGGCGTATTTACTTAAGTATGGTGGGGTTAATTATAGTAACCTTTCTAATTACAGGGACAGCAACCTATTTTAATTTTAAGGAGCAAAACGAAGTTTACAACAAAGAACGAGTAAAGCGCAAGGCACAGGCTATTCTTTCATCAGTACATTACTATTTTCAACAGGAGCGCGAAGGAGAATACTTTCCTTTCTACACTAAAAATTTCGATGAAAAAATCAAAGAATTTTCTGATATACACTCTATTGGCATTAATATATTCGACTTAAACGGAATATTAATTACGGCCTCAAACATTGAACAATTCGAAAAATCAAGCATCTACAAAGCAGTACCTGAAAAAATCAAAGAAGAATTAAGCCAAGGTGAGCAACTAGCGGTATCTGACAGAACAGAAAAAGACCGCGATCACCTTTCTGTATTTGCCTACTTAAAAAACCTTGAAGGCCAGCCCATTGCCGTAATCAATGTTCCTTATAGTTTCGATATTGAAACCACAAGGCGCGAGGCATACAGCTTTATTTCAAGCTTAGCCAAAGTATATACTTTAATGTTTGTATTGGCTTTAGCTCTGGGTTATTACTTGTCAAATTACATAACTAAATCATTGCGGCAACTTGGTGCGCGAATCAAAACGTTAGGCGTAAATAAAAAGAATGAACCCATAGAGTGGCAAACCAACGACGTGATTGGGGTTTTAATAAAAGAGTACAACCGTATGCTTAAAGAGCTTGAGAAAAGCGCTGTGATGTTGGCACAGTCTGAGCGTGAGTCCGCTTGGCGCGAAATGGCAAAACAGGTGGCACACGAAATTAAAAACCCATTAACTCCAATGCAACTAAGTGTGCAGCAGATTGAGCGCGCTTGGAACGATCAAACTGAAGATTTTGATGAGCGCCTTAAGCGGTTTTCAAAAACCATGCTCATCCAAATAGAAACATTGTCTGAAATTGCATCTGCTTTTTCGGATTTCGCCCAATTACCAAAGTCCAAAATGGTATCAATAAATCTAGTAGAAGTTATTGGCGATGTGGTAGAGCTTTTTAGAAAAGAAGAAGGCCTGATAATTAATACAACTTTTAACAACATCGAATCAGCCTACATTAAAGCAGATAAAAACGAAATATTGAGGGTGTTTAACAACCTTTTCAAAAATGCTTGTCAAGCAATGGATGAATCAATCAGTATTGAAATAAACGTATCGTTAAAAGAAAAAGACTCATCTTTATTAGTTGCCATTAAAGACAACGGAATTGGAATATCAGACGATCAAAAAGCCAATCTATTCACGCCTAGTTTTACTACAAAAAGCACAGGTATGGGTTTAGGGTTAAGTATGGTCAAGAATATTATTTCAGGTATGGGAGGCGATATATGGTTTCAATCCAAACAAAACCAAGGCACCACTTTTTATCTTTCCTTTAAAAAGGAACAGTCGGTTTAACCTACTTTTGCAGCTCTAAAAAACATCCATGAGCTATCAAAGCCTATTAGTAAGCAGAGAAAACAAGATAGAAACGATCACCGTTAATCGCCCTGAAAAGCTAAATGCTTTAAACAGAGCAACCATTATTGAGTTGAGTCAGGCTTTAAACGCTGCCAATTCTGATAATGATGTTCAGGTGGTTATCTTAACAGGAGCGGGTACAAAAGCTTTTGTGGCAGGAGCTGATATTGCTGAATTTGCAAGTTATTCCAGTAAAGAAGGTGAAGAGTTAAGCAGAAATGGACACCAATCGTTGTTTGATTTAGCGGAGAATTTATCAAAACCTGTAATTGCTGCGGTAAATGGTTTTGCTTTAGGTGGTGGATTAGAGTTAGCCATGAGTTGTCACATTAGAGTTGCCTCTGATAATGCTCGGATGGGCTTACCAGAAGTATCGTTAGGTGTAATACCAGGTTATGGCGGCACGCAACGTTTACCTAGATTGGTTGGAAGAGGGAAAGCAAACGAAATGATTTTTACCGCTGGTATGATGAAGGCTGACGAGGCACTTAATTACGGGTTGGTTAATTATGTGGTTTCTCAAGAAGACTTAATCTCGACTTGTGTCAAAATAGCACAAAAAATCACCAAGAATTCTCCAATGGCAATTGCTAAGACCATTAAAACTATAAATGCTTCATACCAAGAAGGATTAAATGGTTTTGATGTTGAAATAAAAGAATTTGGAAAATGCTTTTCTACCGATGATTTTAAAGAAGGAACCACAGCTTTTTTAGAAAAGCGCAAACCAGCTTTTACAGGAAAATAATTACAAACAAAAAGACTACTCCTTAGTTTTACCTGCCAATCGGATGTAAGGTAATTAGTTTCTGTTTTTTAAGACAACAAGGTTGAGCAATATAAAGCTCAGGGTTGTCTTTGCGTGGAAACAGACAACTGACAAACCGAATTTATACTTTCTTAACAATCTAGTTTCGGTAAGTCAATACTCAATTACCACAAACCCCGTTTGAAAAACCCAATATTTGACAAACACAAAAGCACAGGTTGAGTACAATTAAAAAACTAGCGGGTCAAACCGCTATATATGGTTTAAGTAGCATTGTTGGTCGGTTTTTAAACTACCTACTTGTACCATTACACACTCTTCAGTTTTCAACCAATCAATATGGAATTATTACTGAAATGTATGCCTATGTTGCTTTTTTGGTGGTGTTGCTAACCTATGGTATGGAAACTACATTTTTTAGATTTACCTCAAAAACGGACCACAAACTTGAGACAGTTTACAAAACGATTCTTACTTCACTTTTAAGCACCACAGCATTATTCATCGTTTGGGCTACAATATTTAGTCAAGGTATTGCAGATTGGTTACATTATCCGAACAACCAAGAGTTTGTGGTTTGGTTTGCTGTAATTGTTGGATTAGACGCCGTTTCTTCAATTCCTTTAGCAAAGCTGCGACATCAAAATAAAGCATTAAAGTTTGCAGGAGTTAACTTACTTAACGTTGCCATTAACATAGGTTTAAACCTCTTCTTCTTAGGGTATTGCATGCCGCATTTCCAGGCTGGCGATACCAATATCATAATCGACACACTGTATACACCAGAAATTGGCGTAGGGTATGTTTTTATATCCAATTTAATTGCAAGCATTGTAAAGTTTTTGGTATTAACCCCAATGATGAAATTTTGGGGTTCACCATTAAGCAAGCGATTACTAAAAGAAATGTTGTGGTTTGGAGTGCCTTTATTAATTGCAGGCTTGGCTGGGATCACAAATGAAACTATTGACCGAATAATGCTTAAAACCATGTTGTTTGATACACTAGGAGAAAAAGATACCATGAGCCAGCTCGGTATTTATGGTGCAAACTATAAAATATCGATAATCATAACCTTGTTTATTCAAGCTTTTAGATATGCGGCCGAACCGTTTTTCTTTTCGCAGGAAAAAAACAAAAACGCAAAAGAAACCTACGCTAAAGTCATGAATTATTTCGTTGCAGTGGTAGCAATTATATTTTTAGGCGTAATGTATTACTTAGAGCTTATTAAATACTTTATTCCTAATAGTGAGTTTTGGGGTGGATTAGCAATTGTTCCAATATTGCTTTTTGCTAACATCTTTTTAGGTATTTATTACAACCAATCAATATGGTACAAACTCACCAACAAAACTAAATACGGAGCCTATATAGCCATCATTGGCGCATTAATAACTGTTGTTGCTAATTACATTCTAATTCCGAAATATGGCTACGTTGGCTCAGCATGGGCAACACTAGTTTGTTACTTCATCATGGTGTTTATATCCTATTTATGGGGTAACAAACATTATCCTGTAAAGTACAATTTGATCAGAATCTTTGGTTACTTAACTCTGGCTGTTGTATTGTGGCAACTTGCTTTGATATTAGGTCTTCAAAATGATGTTACAGGTTATTTGGTTAAAACGGTATTGTTGCTTTGCTTTGCAGGCACTATAATTAAAATTGAGAATCCTTTTAAAAATGGAAAACAAGCCATTAATTAAGATAGTTAACAAGAGTAAAAACGCTTTACCAGAGTACAGCACCACGCTGTCAGCTGGTATGGATTTGCGTTCAAACAACGACGATAAAATCACAATAAAGCCACTTGAAAGGGTATTGATAAAAACAGGATTGTTTATTCAATTACCAGAAGGGCTTGAGGCTCAAGTAAGGCCAAGAAGCGGAATGGCTTTAAAACACGGCGTATCTGTTTTAAACACACCAGGTACTATTGACGCTGATTACAGGGGCGAAATAGGCGTTATTTTAGTAAACCTATCGAATCAAGAGTTTGAAATTAATTGTGGCGACCGAATAGCACAAATGGTTGTTGCGCAATATGCAACCGCTCAATTCGAGTTAGTAGAAACACTTGAGGATTCTGAGCGCGGTGAAGGCGGGTTTGGAAGCACAGGTAAACATTAAGAATCAAAAAAAAGAAAGCAAAGTATTCTGCTAAATTTGTAAGTATATAAATTCAATATGAGAATAATAGTTCCAATGGCTGGAATGGGTAAAAGAATGAGACCTCATACTTTAACAGTTCCTAAGCCATTAATTAAGTTGGCTGGCAAGCCAATAGTTCAGCGTCTTTGTGAAGACTTAGCAGCTGTCTGTGACGAAAAAATAGATGAAATCGCCTTTGTAGTTGGCCGTTTTGGTGAAGCTGCTGAAAATCAACTTAAAGAAGTTGCTGCAAGTTTAGGCGCTGAAGGAACAATTCACTATCAAGATGAAGCTCTTGGCACAGCACATGCTATTTTGTGTGCTCAATCCGCATTAAAAGGCAAGATAATAATTGCTTTTGCTGATACATTATTTAAAACCGATTTACATCTCGACGAAAACAAAGATGGTATCATCTGGACACAGAAAATTGACGATCCGAGTCAATTTGGAGTTGTGCAACTTGATGATAACGGAGCGATTACCGATTACGTAGAAAAGCCTGAAGAATTTGTAAGTGACCTTGCCATGATAGGAGTTTACTACATAAAAGATGGTGAGAATTTACATAGCGAATTACAATATTTGCTAGACAACAACATAATAAAAGGCGGTGAATACCAATTGCCCGATGCGTTCAGAAACATGACAGCTAAAGGACTTGAACTTTACCCTGGAACAGTTGACGAATGGTTGGATTGTGGCAACAAAAATGCTACCGTTTACACCAACCAACGTGTTTTAGAATTAAAACAATCTAAAGAAAAGTTGGTATCTGATAACGCTTCAATAACCAATAGTGTAGTTGTTCAACCTTGCTATATTGCAGATGGGGTACGGATAATAAATTCGGTTGTTGGACCTCATGTTTCAATAGGTAAAAACACAGTTGTTTCAAACACAATTGTTACGAATTCAATAATTCAAGACAACGCTGAACTTACCTCAACCAATGTTACAAATAGTATGATTGGCAATGCAGCTAAAGTTACAGGAAGCGCCCTTGATTTAAGTATCTCAGACTTCAGTACATTTAACCGGTAAACTATCCGCTTGAAAGCACATTTCATTTATATATCAATTGCCTTAGTACTGTTTACTGGCTGTAAATCAAATAGTTATGTTGGTATAGGAAGTAATGAGCTTGTTCAGGATAAACAAGAGTGGAAATCGGAGCAAGAGCTACTTACTTTTAAGAACTGGTTTTTTGCAGGGAATAAAGAAAAAATGCTTGGCAACCATGAAATGGCCGCTGAGTATTTCAAAAAGTGCATTAAAATTAACCCAAATGGATCAGCTTCTTATTTTGAACTTTCGTTGATACGTGATTTTCAAAAAAACACCTATGAGGCAACAAGGCTTCTTGAAAAAGCAATTGAATTATACCCAAACAACAAATGGTACTTAATCACATTAGCAGATTTTAATAAGTCGGCCCGTAAACACGAAGGAGCCATAACCGCTTATGAAAACCTAATAGAGATTGAGCCGAATTCAATAGAGTTTAAGTACGAATTAGCATCAGCATATATCTTAAACAACGACTTAAAGGGAGCTCTTAAGGTTTACGATGAAATCGAAGATAAATACGGGGTTACAGAAGATGTTTCAATACAGAAACAAAAAATTCACCTTAACTTAAAGAACCCAGATGACGCTGTTTTGGAAATCGAAAAACTAATAAAGAAATACCCTGGTAACACGAAGTACCTAAACATATTAGCCGATATGTTTTTAAAACAAAACAAAACCGATAAGGCGCTGACAACCTATAAAAAGATTGAAGAGGTTGAGCCTAACAACCCTTTTGTACAATTGAGTTTGGCAGATTTTTATATGAGCGCCAATAAAATGGACAGCTCAAAAAGTATGTTGCTGAAGGCTTTTAAGAATACGAAGCTAGACATTGACACTAAAATTAAAATACTTTATGGTGAATACAACCGCACATTATCCGATTCAACAGGTGTTGCTTTTGATTACAGATTGAGTAAAATAATTACTCAAGTTCACTCTCACGAAGCTAAAGGATATGCCATGTATGCTGATTTTTTATATCGTTCAAGCGCGTTTGTTGAGGCAAAAGAGGAGTACAGAAAGGCAATTGAATTAGATAAATCAAAGTTTATTATTTGGAACCAATTGCTAACTCTTGAATCAGAATTAAATGACTTTAAAAGCATGAAATCAGAAAGCGCTGAAGCAATAGAACTTTTCCCGTTACAACCGGCTTTTTATTTCTTTAATGGTATAGCAAACTATCAACTCAAAAGCTATGAAGACGCCATTAACTCTTTTGAAGCGGGCAAAGAAATGGTGTTCGACAACAAACCATTAAAGGTTCAGTTTTATACCAACCTTGCAGATGTTTACCATCAGCTAAACAAATTCCAAGAAGCCTTTAAAAACTATGATGCTGCATTAGCTGAAGATCCAAACAACGCCTACGTACTAAATAACTTTAGTTATTATTTATCAATACAAAAACAAGACTTGGAAAAAGCTTTAAAAATGTCGGCGCTAAGCAACGAGCTATTACCTAACAATGCTTCTTATCTTGATACCTATGCCTGGATTTACTATCAAATGAAGGATTATGAAAATGCTAAAACACAAATGGAAAACGCCATTAAATGCAGTAAGCGTGAAGCCCCTACTTTAATTGAACACTACGGTGATATTTTATTTAGATTAGGTGAAAAAGAACTTGCAATGGATCAATGGAAAAGTGCCATTGAAAAAGGTGGAGACTCAGAAGAGTTAAAAACCAAAGTAGAAACTGGAGCACTAAAGGATGAGAGTTAAAACATTTTTGTTGGTTCTTCCTTTAATTGTGATATTTGCCTGTAAGGGACCACAAAAAACAACCACCAAAAGGTTGGCCCATAAAAAAAACTTATCACGATTACTTGAGCAGGCTGAGTCCAAACAGTTGAAAATTGATTGGATGTCAGTTAAAGCGGCTATCAGTATTACCAAAGAAGGAAAACACACAGGGTTTAAATCAAACATTCGTTTGCGAACAGATAGTATGATTTGGGTTTCGATAACTCCCTTAGCAGGTATCGAATTTGCCCGCGCAGTGTTTACACCTGATTCAGTGAAATTAATTAACCGGCTGGAAGGCTACTATTTTATAGGCGATTATGAGTATTTAAACCAAATGTTTAATACCGAATTTAACTATGGAATGATTCAAGCTTTACTTTTAGGAAACAGTTTGAGCCTTCAAGAAAACGATAAGCTTAAATCATCTATCGATAAAGGGATGTACTTATTGAGCGGTCTCAAGAAAAGGGCACTTAAAAAATCAATAGAGAAGGAAGAATTGAAACATAACCAAGAGCACATGTTTTCAGCATGGGTTGATCCTGTAACTTTTAAAATCACCAAACAATCGTTTTTAGACCTTACCTCAAACTATTATTTAGAAGTTAATTATTCTGAATTTAAGGAAGAATCAGAATCATTGTTTCCTCACAATACAACGTTAACATTAATTACCAACAACGAGTTTAAGGCAGTGATTGATTACAGTAATTTGTATTTCAATGTTCCCAAGAAAATGCCATTTACTATATCATCAAAATATGAGGAGTTTAAACTTTAAACTGGTTGCTTTCTTTTTTATATTATTGACAATTGGTGCAGTTAACTCTTTATCATCGCAGAGTAGAAAAGAACTCGAAAACAAAAAAAAGCTACTCAGTAAAGATATAGAGTACAAAAACAAGCTACTCGAAGAAACTAAAAAAAATCAAAAATCTTCATTGAATGAGCTGGTGATTCTCAAAAAGAAGATCAATGAACGCGAGCAACTAATCAATACCATCAACAACGAAATAAGGTTTCTTGATGGTGAAATTAAAACGACCAACAGTTTAATAGGATCACTTGAAAAAGAGTTACAAAAGCAAAAGGATGAATTTGCTAAACTCATATATGCCGCATTCAAAACTCGAAACAATTACGAAAAAATTATCTATATTTTTGCGTCAGCGGATTTAAACCAAGCTTATCGCCGGATGAAATACATGCAACAATACGCTGATTACAGGCGACATCAAGCGGATGTTATTCTTAAGACTCACAAAGAACTAGCCGATAAAACAATGGCTCTTGAAAAGCAAAAACTTGATAAAAAGCAATTGCTTAATGAAGAACAAAATGAACGCTCAAGTTTAGCCGTTGAAAAAGGACTTCAGCAAAATGTGTTTAACAGCCTAAAGCAAAAAGAGACGCAGTTAAAGCAAGAGCTAAAACAAAAGCAGAAAGAAGCAGAGCAACTCACCAAAGCCATTAAAAAGATTATCCAAGAAGAATTGAAAAGACAGGCAGAAGAAAAGAAACGATCTGGATTTGCCTTAACCCCTGAAGCAAGAGCCTTGTCAGAAAACTTCGCAAACAATCAAGGTAAATTACCTTGGCCAATTGAGAACGGAGTGATTACTGAAAAATATGGTGAACATGCTCATCCAGTTTTAAGAGAAGTTAAAGTAAACAATAACGGGGTCAATTTTAACACCAAATCAGGAACCCCAGCACGAGCGGTTTTCGATGGCATTGTTAGTAGAGTTATCGTTATTCCTGGAGCAGGTAAAGCCGTTATCTTACGCCATGGTGAATACCTTACGGTGTATATGAACCTTGCTGATGTTTTTGTAAAAATGAACGATACTGTTGAAACAAAGCAATCTATAGGCAATATTATTACCGATGCTGGGAAAACTGATTTGCACTTCGAAGTTTGGAAAGGCCAGGTTACTTTAAACCCATCACAATGGTTGTACAACATCAAATAACAACTAGAAGTTATCAGCTCAGCAGGTTGGCATTTTAACTACATTTGCTTAAAATTTATCCAATGGCACAATTATCTATTTTTCTTTGGTCTTTAGGTGGTCCTGAAATAATCGTTATCCTTTTTGTGGTATTGCTTTTGTTTGGTGGCAGAAAGATTCCTGAACTGATGAAAGGATTAGGAAAAGGAATAAAAGAATTCAAAAGCGCTTCCGCTGGAGAAGATGGTGAAAAAGCAGAAAAGAAAGTGGACGAGTAAGTCTATTGGTTTTTATGAATATTTCATCCTACGCATCCTTACGCCAACAACTTTTGGTAGGTACAATTTCATGTTCTAATATTGTTGAGCATTATCTTAATAACATAAAGTTAAATGAGCATCTAAATGCGTTTTTAGAAGTTTTCGAAACCGAGGCAATTGAAAGAGCATCTAAACTTGATGCGCAAATAAAAAAAGGAAATACAGGCAAGTTAATCGGAATGGTAATTGGCCTTAAAGACAACATTTGCTATAAGGGTCATAAGGTTTCGGCAGCATCAAAAATATTGGAAGGCTTTGAATCTTTGTATAGCTCAACTGCTGTAGAAAGGTTAGAAAAAGAAGGTGCCATTTTTATTGGAAGGTTGAATTGTGATGAATTTGCAATGGGCAGTTCAAATGAAAATTCAGCATTTGGTCCAGTTAAAAACCCACACGATAACACAAAAGTAACAGGAGGATCTTCAGGGGGCTCTGCAGCAGCAGTTGCATCAGATTGTTGCATGGTTGCGTTAGGTTCTGATACTGGTGGCTCAATAAGACAACCAGCTTCTTTTACAGGATTAGTTGGAGTTAAACCTACTTATGGAAGAGTATCAAGACACGGCTTAATTGCTTATGGTTCTTCACTTGATCAAATTGGGTCTTTTTCGAAGAATGTTGCTGATTCATCAATTGTGCTTGAAGTAATAGCTGGCCCTGACGAGTTTGATACTACCGCTTCAACAAATCCTATAGATAATTACTCAGATGTATCGGCAGTTAGTGAAAAGAAAAAAATTGTGGTTCTTCAAGAACCATTAGAACATGATAAAACGGATTCAGAAATAAAGGAAAAGGTACAAGAACTAATCAATAAGCTGCAAGAGCAAGGGCATGAAGTTGTGATTAAATCAATGCCATTATTGGATTATTTAGTTCCTTGTTATTATGTTATTTCAAATGCCGAAGCATCTTCAAACTTATCACGCTATGATGGCGTTCATATAGGGTATAGAAGCCCAGGGGCCTTCGATATGGAATCTACGTACGTTAAAAGTAGAACCGAAGGATTTGGTACAGAAGTAAAACGCCGCATTATGCTTGGTACATTTGTGCTGAGCGCCGGCTATTACGATGCTTATTTTTCTAAAGCACAAAAAGTTCGTCGTAAAATCCAGGACTATACCAACCAGTTGCTTACCGATGCTGATTTTGTTATTTCACCAACAACACCGAATACCGCATTCGAAATTGGAGCAAAGAGTGACCCGATCGAAATGTACTTACAAGACATTTTTACCGTACACGCCAACCTTTCAGGTAACCCTGCAATATCATTACCAATGGGTAAACATAGCAACGGCTTGCCATTTGGAATACAGGTTTTAGCTCCACATTTTGCTGAAAAACAGATGTTCGATTTCTCGGAATATCTAATGAACAAATTTTAGTTCAAAATAATCGTTTTTTTCTTCATCTGCTGCCAATCGGGTAGTGATATTTGCTATAATAGATAATCTGTCTTTATGAAATTAAAACATTTATTTATTGGGGTTGCAATGGTGTGCTCTTTTGCATCATTTGCAAATCCTGATTCAACAACGACCGCTTTAACCGAAAGTGTAATTGAGGCTGATGACCCAGCGTTAAGGGCTCTTGATGAACTTGTTTCTATGCATAATATTGAAGCAATGGGTTTTGGTTTCGATTCAACGATAATCTCTGAGCTAGGTTATGCAAAAGATTCAATACCCCAATTTTCTGAGGCCGTAATAGCTGAACGATTAGCTTTTTTAGATGAAAACACACCATTTGAATTACAGTACAACAAAAAGGTAAAAGCATTTATTAATCTATATGCAGTTAGGAAAAAAGGACTTACCGAGCAGGTACTTGGATTGTCGGAGTATTACTTTCCAATGTTTGAGACCATTCTTGATCAATATAACTTACCACTTGAATTTAAATACTTGGCAGTAGTTGAGTCTGCTTTAAACCCTACCGCAAGATCGAGAGCAGGTGCAACAGGCTTATGGCAGTTTATGTATGCTACAGGCAAAATTTACGATTTAAAAGTTACCTCATACGAAGACTTAAGGATGGACCCGGTGTTAGCAACACATGCGGCATGTAAGTATTTTACGTTTTTAAACTCAATATACCACGATTGGAATTTGGTTTTAGCAGCTTACAATTGTGGACCTGGAAACGTAAATAAAGCGATTAGACGATCTGGTTATAAAAGAGATTATTGGCAAATTTACCCGTATTTACCGCGAGAAACAAGAGGATATGTACCAGCTTTTATAGCTGTAAATTATATTATGAGCTATCCTAATGAGCATAATATGATTCCTGATAAGCCTAATTATACATTCTTTGATTATGACACATTGGTGGTTACCAGAAGATTGAATTTTGAACAAATTGCGGGCGCTTTAGATATTACAATGGAGCAGTTAAGGTTTCTAAACCCTGTGTATAAAAAGGATTTAATTCCGCTTAACGGAAAACAAAACATTTTGAAGTTACCAAAACAACAGGTTGGTTTATTTGTATTAAACGAAGAGGTGATTTTTGATTATAACAAACCTCTAACCCAAAAAGACTCAGATGGAAGAGAATATGTTTGGGAAGAAAGAGAAATTTACCATCTAGTTAAATCCGGACAATACCTTGGTTACATAGCCTCAAAATATGGAGTAAGCACACGTAACATTATGGAGTGGAACAACATGCGTTCAACAACGATACATCCAGGAAAACAGCTTACAATTTATAAATCGGTAAAAGAATACATCGCGAAAGCGCCTTCACAGCCAAGTAATAATCAGGCAACAAAAACGGTGAAAGAGGATATGATTGAAACGCCTTCAGAAGTAGCTAGAAAAGTGTACTATCAAATTCAAGATGGAGACACTTTGTGGGATATAGCAAAAGCGCAAGGCGTTAGCTTAAACAAGCTTAAATCTCTTAACTCAAACTTGAATCATAACAAGCTCAAACCAGGCTCGAAAATTGTGATTGCATCCGAAGGATAATGACTAGGCTTTACATTTCAATTGTTTGCTTAACACTTCTGGGCTGTCAAAGTGGCTCACGAGACAGCTATTTACCAGGCTATGCAGGCCAAGTAGGTGAGGTAATAGTGGTGATGAATACCAGTTTATGGGATGGGCAAACAGGTTCAGAGATCCGAAGTGTTTTAGAAGAATCACAATATGGGTTACCACAAGAAGAGCCATATTTTAAGGTAATACAAGTAACTGAAAGCAACTTTAACAGAGTGCTTAACACGCATCGAAATGTTGTTTGGATACAGGTGTCGGATACAGTTACCAAAGATCAATTTGTGTTTAATAAAAACACTTTTTCAAAAGGGCAAATGCTGTTGAGGATTAGAGCTAAAAACAGCTTAATAGCTAACGAACTTATTTCAAAGAACAAAGCCGGAATCATTTCGCTTTTACAACGGGCAGAGCTGAACAGGATTATTTCCCGAAACAAAAAGTTTGGGCCTAAATCAGCAGAAAAGAAGATTAACGAAAAATTCGGTTTTAAAATAACGTTGCAAAAAGGGTTTGAAATAGTTGATGAAAAACCAAATTCAATGTGGGTTAAATTGGAACGAGAAAGACCCTTAGGTGGTTTTAGACATCAGATAAGTCAAAACATTTTAATTGCAGAGTTTCCTTATAATTCACGAACTGATTTTTTAGATTCAATTATTTTAGCACGAAAAGACTCACTAACAAAGCTTTGTTTGCCAGGACCAAACGAAGGTTCGTACGTAACTACCGATTACGAATTTGTACCACCACTGATTACCGAAATAGGTGTCGATGAGCAGTATGCTAAAATGCTTAGAGGGTTATGGCGAATGGAGAACAACTTTATGGGAGGCCCTTATGTTTCATTGATTACCACACATCCCACCAAAGACAAGTTAATATACATCGAGGGTTTTGTTTTTGCCCCACAATTCAACAAGTTAGAATATCTACGGGAGCTTGAAGCAATAATAAAATCCTTAAAGGTAAAATAAAGTAAGTTTTCTAAAAAAAGCAGAAAAGTCCTTTTAGGTAGTAGCGATATCTATTCTAACCCGAAACAATGTCTTCCCCAATTGGCGTAAAGGTCATCATAAAACCAAGAAAATATACGTTCAGTAATTAGTCAACAAACTTAAAATCGGCCTTAATAGGCAGATGATCACTAAAGCCCGGCTGATAGCTAAAGCCGATGAAGGTTCGTTTAGGCTTTAATCCCATGTTTTTTTTATCTAACTCCAATAAAAAATCAAAAGCACAAGGAAGTGCAGATTTATCGATATAACCTAAACCGTTTTGCATTTTAAACCCTTCAGATAGTATCATTTGATCTATATAAGTCCAATCGTTTCTGTATTTGTTTGATCCCGGAAACAATGATATATCGATCATTAAATTTATAAAATAAGGGTTATCATTACCTATTAATACATCCTTTATGCTTTTATCAGTAGGTGTATCATTAAAATCACCCATTACAATTATTTTTACTAGACTGTTGTTTTCATACAAACTATCGGTTACTTTTCTTAATGTTTGAGCCACAAACATTCTAGACTGCTCGGTTTCTAATTGCCCTCTCCATCTCGATGGCCAGTGGTTTACAAACACATGAAAAGTGTCTTGTTTTAAAGCAAAAGTTGCCCATAAAATATCACGAGTGTAATAGTTTTTATCCCAAGGGAAATCAATTAATATTTTCTGTGAATTAATAAGCGCTACCTTGTCTTTTTGATAGAGTAAACCAACATCAATTCCTCGCCTATCTCGTGATTCAAAATGAGCAATACCATAGCCGTATGATTTTAAAGCGGTATTATAAATTAGGTCAGTTAGCACTTTTTTGTTTTCAATTTCGCACAACCCAATAATTTCAGGAGGCTCAAAACCACCCGTTGCAATCAAAGCTTTTGCAGATCTATTTAGCTTTTCGTAGTACTTGTATTTATCCCAATGCCTGTCGCCATCTGGTGTAAACTCTTCATCTCTAGTTAATGGGTCGTCGGCAGGATCAAAGAGGTTCTCCACATTGTAAAAAACCATTCTAATCTCGTTGTTTCTTTCAAAAAGCTCTGGTGTTAATTGAGCGAAACATGGCGATGTTATAATTAGAACCAAAAAAGCTGCTCCGTATAATTTCATACTATATTAATGGCTGAGTAAATTTCACATTTCAAAGTAAATCAATCTTATAAAACCGACGAACTTTTATAAAACAATAAATGCCTATATTCGTTAACCAGGATGCTAAAGAACGTAAACATTCACAATATTCTTTTTCTTGATATTGAAACCGTATCAGGTTTTTCGAAGTATTCAGAGCTACCAGAACGATTTAAAACACTCTGGAATCATAAAGCTTCGTTTTTAAAAAAGGGAGAGAGCGACACCGAAGAATCGCTTTACGAAAGGGCCGGAATCTATGCTGAGTTTGGAAAAATTATATGCATTAGCGTAGGGTATATTCATAAAGGTGACGGTGTGGAACAGATTAGATTAAAATCGTTTGCAAGCCACGATGAAGTCGAGGTATTGAAAAGTTTTTCTGATTTGTTGAACAAATTTTTTGGCGAAACCAAACATTTGTTGTGTGGTCATAACGCCAAAGAGTTTGACTTCCCATACATCTGCAGACGTCTTTTAATTAATGGATTGCCAATTCCAAATACATTGAACATTGCAGGAAAAAAGCCTTGGGAGGTAAATCACCTTGACACCATGCAACTTTGGCGTTTCGGAGATTACAAAGCATACACCTCGCTTGATTTACTTACCGCCCTTTTTAATGTGCCATCACCAAAGTCAGACATAAGTGGAGCAGATGTTTCTAGGGTTTATTGGGAAGACAATGATTTAGAAAGAATTGCCGAGTATTGCCAACAAGATGTAGTTGCTCTAATTCAAATATTCAGAAAATACCAAGCTCTAAATTTAATAGACCCATCTGATATATTAATGTCCTAGGACCTGATACCAAACATCTCTGTTTTTGAACGTATTTTTCTGAAGTAGAAATTCCATTTGATTGCTGCTTTCTTTTTCTATTGAATAAGAGATTAAAGCCCAATCGCCATCAATTTTCTTAATATTCGAAAACACATTACTGGAAGTGTAATTAACAACCTTTCCAGCAGCATTATACTCTTGTGCGATCAGTTGAACTGTTGGGTTTCCGTCCTGATTTAAATAATACCAAAATTTAATGTCAGTTGAATTGGAAGAATCATTTTCTGTTTTAAAAAGGGTATTGTAATCGTTCATTAACGCTTTCGTTGCTTGTTCTTTTGTAGGAGCCACACCATTTGATGTGGAGTTTTCTTTAAGGTACCTTTCTATTACTTTTGGGTTTAAAACTTTAAGTTCAAAACCATCGAAAGAGCTGATTTTTTCAGAAAGATAAACCAATTCTAATTCAGCTTTTGACAGTTTTACTCCATTTTCATAAACCAATAAGTAGGGCTTGTCTTTAGGAAACAAATTTGGCCATTCCGTTTTTTCATACACTAAACTCAAATTTAATAAGGTTTGCGACAAAGACGTACGCGACATTTGAACGGCTGTAATAGGCAAGCCTGTTTGTAATGAGCTAATAAATGCTCCTTTATAAATACTAGAGTTTTCTGTACTAAACCAAATGTTTTCAGAACCTGTATGAAAATAGGGAACAGGAATAATTGCACTATAATCAGAGGGGTTTATTGCTGTAAATTCTTTTTTAATATTTGCAGGGTTTGAAAAATAAGACAGCTCGTTGGTTTGGTATAGCTGTCTATTGTGGTGTTGATGAATTTCAACAACAAATATAATTGCTAGAAGTAGGAACAAACCAAGTTTTTTTGGACTTGGGTTTTTATTGAAATATGAAAAATAATACTTGACCGCGGAAATGTTAATCACAAAAAAGAATACCCAAGCAAACCTTCCAATCCCTCTAAATTGTTTTAAGGGCCCTGCGTAGTCAATTAAAAATTGGAAATGACCAACAAACGGGTAACCAAACGACAGGAGTAATAGAGCCAATGCCGAAAGCTGTAGAGGGGTAAAAACGTAACTAAAGTTAAATGTTCGATATAAAAGCTTGTTTATAAACCATATTATTACAAACGCTGTGGCAGGTAGTCCAATATAAGCAATGCCCTCCCAGCTATGTTCTGGTATAGTAAACAACAAGTTGAATAGATAAACTAGAGGTTTACCTATAGGAATAAGTATGGTTGATAATGATGCGGAGTATTCAAAAAACCCAAAAGGATTGTTGGGTCGATCTATAACTTCAGAGCCTGTATTAATCCATAATTGCAATAAAATGAAAGGCAACACAACCTGTAAAAATAAATGAACTAAAACCCATTTAAGATTGTGGAGTTTGTTTAAAGCTAATTGAAAAAAATGAGCACCTGCAAGCGTAAAGCACGCAATACCAAAATAGTACATGTGTATCCCTGAAACCATGGTAATGATCAAGCCTATTGCTAAAGAGAAAAGTAATTTTTGTAGCTCATTGTGCTTAATCCACATCCAAATGGTTAATGGAATAACGAGGGAATATGACAGCGCATAATGACCCCCCATTCTTGCTAATTGAGGAGAAAGCAAGCTGATTACCACCGCCCCAAAAAGGGCCTGCCAATTTCTAAGGTTTAAAGATTTAAAAATGGCCGCAAGTATTGCTGCTGCTAGCGGAACAGACAGCAACATTAATAGGTTTATTATTCCAACGGTATATTTTGAAATATCAACAATATTGTTGGATATAAACTTAATTGTATTGGATATTAAGGGTTGGTTGTCACTAAAAACAACATGCTCTCCTAAAGGAAAGTTCATGCCTTCAAAATGATTGTAGGAGGAATCAAATAAAATATGGTATAGAGGAGTGTAGTAGTTTTTTAACCCATCAATTGCATCACCCAGCAAGTATGAATTTAAATGTGTAAACAACCCCCAATTGTAACCCATCATTGCCAAAAGACTGATTAAAAAAGCAAGAAAGGGAGGTGCGTGGTTTTTAAAAAACAAATAGATTTATTTACTGAACAATAGTCGCACAAAATTAATCGACTCTACCAATAAAACCTTGTAATTCATAATACTAAAAACAACATCACTTCTAAGCGTAACAGAAACAGGAATTACTTTTAGCTGTTGTCGCTTCAAGGTTGCTGTTTTTACGAATTCTAGATCAAATAAAAACCTATTAATTGTTGTTTCTAGAAAGATTGCTTTACCCTTATTGTTAAAACCCTTTAAACCACATTGAGTATCAGTTATGGGTAGCCTTAAAATGCTTTTTAATAACCACCGCAGAAGTTTAGAAATAACTTTTCTCGCAAAAGGCACCTTTTCGTAATAGTCTCTTTTTCGATAACCAAGAGCAACATCAGTACCCAATATCAATTCTTTGTACACAGCAATTATTGATGGTATTGTGTAGGGAAAATCAATATCAGTAAATATTTGAAATTCGCTTTTTGCATGCGAAACACCAAGCCTCAAAGCAGCGCCTTTACCTAAATTAACAGGGTTAGCAACGATTTTAATTGGTGGAAATTCAGTTTTTAAGTAGTTGGTCTCAATTTCAGTAAAACGATTATTGTTTGAACCATCATTTACAAGTATAAATTGAATTGATATTTCTTGAAGGTGATTACTTAGCTCTTGTATGTAATGAGTTAGCTGCTTTTCCCACTCTAAACTAGGGTTAAAACAAGGTATTATAATGTCAAGTGTAGGTTGTGCGTGGTTGTCCAAATCGGAATCAATCAAATGTCATTTCTGGTATATCTCCATCAACAATTAAACTGCCTTCAGTTGCTGCTTTTATTTCATCAACCGAAACTCCAGGAGCTCTTTCTAATAAGTGAAAAGCACCATCTTTTATTTCCATTACCGCAAGGTTTGTAACAACTTTAGTTACGCATCCTACACCTGTAAGCGGAAGGCTGCACTGTTTAAGCAGTTTACTTTCACCTTTTTTGTTGGTGTGCATCATGGCAACAATTATGTTCTCAGCTGATGCTACTAAATCCATAGCCCCGCCCATTCCTTTTACCATTCTGCCTGGAATTTTCCAATTGGCGATGTCGCCGTTTTCAGCTACTTCCATTGCGCCTAAAACCGTTAATTGAACATGCTGCCCTCTAATCATGGCAAAACTTGTTGCTGAATCAAAAATCGAAGCACCTGCTTGAAGGGTAACAGTTTGCTTACCAGCATTAATTAAATCGGCATCTTCTTCGCCATCAAAGGGAAAAGGACCCATCCCTAAAATTCCATTTTCTGATTGGAATTCTACCGTAATTCCGGCGGGAACAAAGTTGGCCACCAAAGTAGGAATACCAATACCTAAATTTACATACCAACCGTTTTGCAGTTCTTGAGCTATTCTTTGAGCTATTTCTTTTTTACCAAGCATAATTCTTATCTAGATCTAACCGTTTTCTGTTCTATTCTCTTTTCATAATTCTTTCCTTCAAAAATTCGTTGAACGAAAATTCCAGGTGTATGAATAAAATTGGGGTCTAACTCACCTTCAGGAACTAATTCCTCAACTTCAGCAACGGTAATTTTACCTGCCATAGCCATTAATGGATTAAAATTCCGAGCGGTTGATTTAAAAATTAAATTCCCTGCACGATCACCTTTCCAAGCTTTTACAAAAGCAAAGTCAGCTGTCAATGCCAGTTCTAAAACATGTGGTTTGCCGTTAAAGTCTCTTACTTCTTTTCCTTCTGCAACTTCGGTTCCGTAGCCTGCAGGTGTAAAAAATGCAGGAATACCAGCTCCGCCGGCTCTACATCTTTCCGCAAGTGACCCTTGAGGAATTAAATCAACCTCTAATTCTCCACTTAACATTTGTCTTTCAAACTCATCGTTTTCACCAACATAAGATGAAACCATTTTTTTAATCTGTTTGGTTTGAAGCAGCAGACCTAATCCAAAATCATCAACACCAGCATTGTTTGAAATGCAGGTAATGTTTTTTACTGCAGAATCGCGCAAAGCAGAAATTGCATTTTCTGGTATGCCACACAAACCGAATCCACCTAACATAAAGGTCATTCCGTCTTTAACCCCTTGAATTGCTTCTTGTGCGTTACCAACAACTTTATTCATAAATGTACATTTTGAGTAAACTCAAAGGTAATTTAAAACCTAAGAAAAGAAATTACATCCAGCATGGGAGTTGCTCTATTCTTCGTCGAAATTAAACCCTCCTGAGTTGGTTTGACTTGAGCCATATTTTTTATCCCAAGCGTCACAATCAAGTTCAACAGCAATACCTTCAGGCTTGTAGAATGGCTCACCAGTTATTCCTAATGATGAATCAGCATAAACCTGTTTCATGTAAAATGCCCAGATGGGTAACGATGTATTAGCTCCCTGTCCGTAATAGGTTTGCGCAAAGCGAACAGCTCTATCTTCAGCTCCAACCCAAACGCCAGTAACCAACTCGGGTGTAAGTCCAATAAACCATCCATCCGAGTTGTTTTGTGTAGTTCCGGTTTTTGCTGCAATTTCGTTTTTAAAACCATATTTAAATCGTAGGCGAACGCCTGTACCTAGTTTTTTGTCAAAATGATCGCTGTAAGCACCATCCACTACCCCTTGCATTAAATTAAGCATAGTATATGCTGTTTGTGCGCTCATAGCTTCGCTTACCTCTGGAATAAAGTTCTTGATAACGGTTCCATTTTTATTTTCAATTCTTGTTATGAAAACGGGTTTGGTGTAAACGCCTTTATTTACAAATGTTGCATTGGCCGCGGTCATTTCCATTACGGATACATCTGCAACGCCTAAACACAAAGCGGGAACCTCGTCAAGCTGACTTGTAATTCCAAGTTTCCGGGCCATATTAATCACTGCTTTTGGGCCAAAATCAGCCATTATTCTTGCGGTAATAGTATTCATTGAATTGGCAAGTGCGTACTTTAAGGAGATCATACCGCCGTATACATTATCAGAATTTTTAGGACACCAGTCTGGTTGATCCGGAACCTCAAAACAAGTTATTGTGTTCGGGTATTTATGACAAGGCGAAAACCCCTCTTGAATGGCTAATGAGTATACAATAGGTTTAAATGTTGAACCTACTTGTCGTTTTCCTTGTCTTACGTGATCGTAGTTAAAATAACGATAATCAATGCCCCCAACCCAAGCTTTAACGTAACCAGTATTAGGATCCATACTCATCATACCAGCTTGTAAAAAGCGTTTGTAATACTTAATGGAATCCCAGGGAGT
>TARA_B110000046_G_scaffold62680_1_pt1 | contig 21749 bp, 22 predicted proteins | sample TARA_B110000046 | Tara Oceans TARA_B110000046 (sample SAMEA4397157) | marine metagenome | biome: Polar Biome; feature: [DCM] deep chlorophyll maximum layer (ENVO:01000326); material: water (ENVO:00002006), including particulate matter (ENVO:01000060) such as... | depth 40 m
ATAGTTGCGAGGACTAAAACTATTAGAGAACCCTGCGTTAGAGACCAGATCGTCGACGTCCACCAGAATACAGTCAGACTGATGGGACAATACGAAATCCAACACACTACCATTGATCATAGAAGCCAATTTTTTCTTATTGACCAACTCAGTTTGCGAAAAAGATCCACAGTTAAAATAGACCGTATTGAGTATTAACTTAGTATTAGACCGTTTAATGAGATTTTCAAGTTGTACAAAAATCTCATCCATATTGGCGGCAAATGATTCTGAGACGCCATAAGAATTAAAAGCATATTGCGAAATATGGAGCAATAAAAAATCTTCGTCACCCGCCGTGAGAATTTCTGGAATCATCTGGTCAAGAGGACTAAAAACAAAATCTAAATTGTAATCACCTATAGGGCCGAATTTGCGAAATAGATTATTGCAGACCACATCGGAGATAACCTTAACACTTATTTTTTTCATAATTACTCACAAGACTATTTAGAATAAAAATCTGATTCCAGACGATTTTTAAAAAAACACCAGTAATACAACCAAATAAATAAAGACTGCGCCTTTGACCGTCGTAATTGAAAGGGGCTTAAAAATCTTGGAGCCCATCCACCTCGTCTTGCAAATGACATCAAAAGTATCAAATCAGATATATACCATCCGTTGAATAACAGCTTTATTCGCTTTACTTTCGCAGCAAAACCACTATTGACACCCGCGACATTTGACGCATGTTGTCGATAAAAAAGGCGGGACTCTGGATCTATGTGCCAACCTAAATCGTTAGCACGGAATATAAAATATATTAACCAATCATGTGCGAGTACTGAGAGTAACTCCTGATTTTGCATGAGGTAAGCCTGCAAAAACATAAATCCCGCGCGATCAAAAACAAAGGTACAACCGGGGCCTGAGGATTGGAAAAAGTGGTCAAACTTACACTGCTGACCATTGCCATGCCTCTTCTTAGCGCCCTTGGAATTGAAAGTCGTAAAGCCTGAGGAATAACCTGATACAGACTGATCTGACAGACAGCTATGGGCTCTTTGGAGCTTTGTATCCTCCCAGATATCATCCTGATCACACAGTGCATAATAATCGAACGTAGTATCTTTCATGCCTAGAATCAGTTTATAAAAATTCATTCCGGAACTTGAAATCACATCCCCTTGAATAAAATGGATGTTTTCATAATCGGACGCCAATTGGATAACCATATTAGTAAAAATCGACGAGTTACCATCGACCCGAATAAAGATATCAACAGACACACTCTTTTGATTTAGCAATGAAAAAACTTGCTCATAAAGATATTTATGGCCATCGAATCCAGCCAAAAGAATCGCGAATCGAGGAATCATAGCTTAGCAATTTTTTTGTGATAGTCATTTTTTAAGACGTACTTAACGATGGCAAACATAATAATATTTTTAAATGTTTTTGCCCAATGCTTCCGCAAGTTATATCTCAAGACACTTACTTTGAGGGCTCGCGAAATTTTTGGAACATAATAATCTTTACTAATTATCGCCGCACGTACATTTTCGATAGCATCACCATCAAAATAATCCGTAGGTAAGGCGCCAACGCACTTATCCATATTTTCAAGAAGATAAACTGCCTTATCACTGCGTACCCTGCCATTATGTAACAGCTCCTTCAGCAGCGATATTCTTACCTCATCGCTTATGTCTGGAGTGAAGAACGACCCGCATGAGTGATTTTTAGAATTAGACGATAGCTGATTACAATCTTGGTACTCCAAACCGACATAATAGAACCCATACATAATGTCAAACGGTATTGTTGCACCATTGAGTAACAACTCGCACTTTACTAAGCCAAAGCGGGAAACTAGAATAACAAGCTTAGAATCTAAGCCCTCTAAATTGTTTACACAAGCAAAAAATCTTGCAAGATCGGCTCTAGGAACATAGACATCGACATCATTAGTATAACCATTAGGCAAATGGTCATATCCTCTCAAGACCAGATATTGGCCAAATTCTTCATTTAGCCGAGCTAAAAAAAGCTCAAGGTTTGGTGGTGATATTACAGCTTCTTTCATATTAGCCTACCTTATCTATCAGCAAATTTTCATATATCAACTCAACCAAGGTATCAACATACACCTGAGAATCAGCAATATCCTCTTTGAAATTCAGTATTCTAAAAGAAAGTTCCTCAAGCAAAAATAAAATGACATTAAAATCTAAATGCTGCTTTCCCTTTATAAACTCTACATAAGCTGATAACGGCTGATGCCGTAGATCATGCTTATATAAGATGGCGTCATATTTAGCATAACGATACATAAAGTATTCCCAATCAATAATTGAGACCCTGTCTTGATCTAAAAAAACGTTACCCCTATTGAGATCGCCATGTGAATGCGAGACAGGCACCTCAGTGATACCGAAATACTGCTCAATTTTATCACTAACGCTGTTAAAAAGTTTGTATAACTTTGAAATATGCCGAGACTTAGCTCCAGACGAAAAATTTTGCAGTATAGATTTCTTGTACCTAAGAAAAGTACTGACTGAGATGTCTCTACTCAGATCTTGCTGCCGTGCAAAAAAAGAATCTAATGAATTATTTACTGATTCGTTTTGGGCATCAGTCAAAGCAATCCTATTTATAGCTAAGCCATCTATTTGCTTCTCAAGGTAGACCCTATCGTTGATCGGAATTATCTGTGGAATGAGGTCCAAATCAGAAAAATTGGCCTGACAATAAGCTCGCAGTGCATTTCTCGTAAATAGAAGACTATTTGAATTCTTAGCTATTAATAAGGCATTACTGTTTGAAGAGTCTACAAATCGCAAGCGGTTATTCCCGCCAATAATAATGGGGTAGAAATCAGAACCTTCAAGTGAAATATCTTTTAAAAAAAATCTGCCCAATCTAAGCTTGAGGATTCCTGCAATAGTAAAAATGTACAAAAGGGCTGCTACCCTGGTTAGGAATCTTTTATTGGACCTATATTCTTTCGTTACATCCAAAAACAAATATACATCAAGGTTGGAACGCAATATCAGATTCAATTTTGGCACAATAAAGTACTGCTTTTGGTGTGTGTCAGACCATAAAACCCCATTCAAATAATCAATACACTCATCGACCTCTCGTTCAAGCTTTTGAGTATCTCCAAACTGGCTAAATTTCATGTTAGTTTAATTCTCTTCCAAAAGCTGAGCTATCGTTCCATGGATTGATTCGGGCGACTCTAGACCATTCATCTGAATATAATCCAAAGCGTCAATATGCTCACGATAGATTTTATACCGTTCAACTTTTTCGTCGTCGGTATCAGGAAAAGGCTCCCACTTTTGATCACATCTAGATCGCGAAATATTAATAGGTATTTCCAGGTATATTTTGGTAGTGCTCGGAGACGATCGCAATAATAGTTTAATGAAACGGACTTCGAAAAGGTCCCTATCGAGCATAATTTGATAATCAATTAAAGCATCAAAAATATGTCGATCAAACACTACTTTATAGCCGAGTAAATTAAGTAGCGGCACTTTCAGGAAGAAGATATAGGTCAAATCAACAAATGTAAGATAAAACCACAGGCGACCAAGATTGCCCTCCTTTAAAATCTCTTCACGTTTATTGCTGCGCCCCGGTTTAGGTAGTGATCTAAAGAAAAACCTGGCAACGGACTTTAAAAACAGGATGAAGGGCGTTGACCCCGGCCTTACCCAAATAACTTTATGTTTAATGTTTTGCGCCTGGAAATGACTAACCAATAAGTTAATCTGAGTAGATTTACCACACCCATCAATTCCAGAAAATACGACTTTGTTTTTTTTCATCAGATTTTATTTTCTCTTATCGAAATAGGCGCTATGGAATTCAAGGGCAATGTTTTCCCATCTAAATCCATCAAGGTCAAAATCGGATTTAACCGCTATAACTGGTGTAACCTTTGCACCAGCTAACGCTGACTTAAGGGCGATGCAAATAGACCCATGGTCTGGTTCAAATAAAGTCAAACCAGGGTGCTTGCAATCTTGCCATGGGGTCCTCTTAGACACTAAAACTTTACAGCCGCGGCTCAATGCTTCCAATACAGCGATCCCGAAATTTTCACTTAGACTAGGTAAGATAAAATATTCGTAACTATCATAAATGGGAACCCGCTCTTCTCTAGCAATACCGCCTTTAAAAGCAACATTGTCAGTAATAGATAATGTAGCGGCCAAACGTTTTAATTCATCTATATAGTGATCTGAACCATAGCCATATATATCCAAATAAATATTATAAGAATCAAACTCGTTCAAAATGTTAATAGCGTAAAAAAGACTCTCCAAATTTTTTATAGGGGTAATTTGAGAAAAATATAAAAAACGACTTTGACGAGGTGATAAATTAGGGCGTTCATCAAAAAATGTCTTATCTATACCGTTAGGTATGATTATGAGTTTTTCGCGAGCTAACCAATAACTACTTAAATCTAATCGCTCTCGTTCAGAACAACAGATTATTAACTTACTAAATCTTATAAAAAACTGTTGGTAACAAAGCCACGCTAGTTTTTTAACATACCGATTTTTTTTAATTGCATCCGGACTAAAAAGGCCATGGGGCTGATAAACAATTTTTTCGCGATTCAGATACAAAAACGGCATGGCCAATAAAAACTGTACCGACCATGCTCCATGTATATGAATTACGTCATAGCTTTTTACTTGCCTAAACAGGAAATTTAACACCTCAGCCATCAGTTTAAATTGACTAAATTTTGAGGGTAGTAAATTATAAATATTTTTATTTATTGGATGTCTGCCGACAAATGTTTCCAATGCAATAATATCAACGGCACTTTTACCATCCGCACATTGCGCTTCAGAGAGATTCTCCACAACTTCATAAATCCCCCCTCCTCGATTTTGATAGGCAGGAGCGAAATGTAGGATCTTAGATCTCTTCATTTCTATTTCCTGCGAATAATGGTAACAAAGCAATCAGCAAAAAAGGTGTGAGTAACAAAGACGTAAAAAATGATATTATAAGTAATCCTGTAAAGTAATAAGATAATCGATAGTTAATGGTCGAAAACACAACAAAAACTATCGCTATTATTAAGGCGCTTATTTCTTTTGATATTGGCTCGAATAACTCCCTTAATAGGCCAAATTTCAAGTCTCCAAAGGTAGATAGTCCTCTAATATTGCCATCTAAGCGTATAGAATCTGCGTCTCCATCAACACCTGGATACCAGATACTCGGCTCGTGCTTAAGTGCCTTTTGATATCGATAAAAATTCGAAACGACCTCATGTATTCCGCCGCCTTTTCCCTCTCCGATAATATTAGCTAAATGTAATATTTTTAAACTTTTCATCTCAGTGTATAGATTCCAGCACTTGATCCATGTCTGTAAAAAATGACTCTCCAGAAAATTTACTTTTGAAGACCCGATATGATCTTCGCTTCATGTTAACTATTTCAGATGATGTTATGGATGACAGCTTTGTGATTAGCTATTCGATATTTGTTCAATAACAATTAATTCCAATATATTCACTCGTCAAAAGCTCAAAAGTGTCCGCTTTTAGCTAATTGAGCAATGGCAAACCATATTATAAAAAGTACTTATAACCCATATTTGATCTTGAAATTGTCGCATCTTCATGGAAATTTGATATGACGGTCACTTTACGCTGCTGGTTTCTATTAATATCGTCACGATTGCTAAAACTTTCAGTATTCTGGTTTGTTAAAGCCATAATAGGTCTCTAAAGCTACCTTGTAAATTTATCAAAAGGAGCATCATTTTTCCACTTGCCAATGAACTTATAATCAGTATAGAGAAGGCTAAGGCGATAAAATATACGATCCCAAAGCACCAAAAATTGAAATCGAAGACCAGTTTTTATACCGTGATTCTGGTCGCGACGAAGTCGTTCAGCATCCTTGATCGCTAACGACATGGTCTGTGTCTTAGCCTCTGGATGAACCCTGAAACAGGCTATCATCCGCTTTGTTCGATATGCCTTAAAGTCTTTCGTGATTCGCAGCATGTATTCATGATCGATTACATAATGACAATCGGGGTCTAAAATATGCTTATTTATCACTCTCCTACGTAAAAATGTATTTGTATTGCCAATATATGAAATTCTCGTCAGCTTGCCATAATTATATGCAGGGGGAATACGAATATGTGCTAAAACACCATCAGCGTCAACGTAAGCCATCCCGCCGTAGATAATGTCGATATCAGGGTTTTTATCGAAGAACTCAACTATAAACTTGAAAACTTCTGTATCAAAGTAATAATCATCAGAATTTATCCATGCAATTATATCGCCACTTGCGCAAGAAAAACCTTTATTAACGGCGTCTCCTTGACCGTTATCAGGGCCTGATGAAAACTGAAGCCTAGCATCACGTTTTTGATATTCCTCTAATATTTTTTGACTACCATCTGTTGACCCTCCATCTACTACAATATGCTCGATATTGCTATATGACTGGTATGCTATGGACCGAAGGCAGGTTTCGAGATAATCAGCCTGATTATATGACGGTGTCACTACAGAAATTTTCGGTCCACTCATTCAAAAAGCTCCTTCAACATAAAAATAAACCCCTTGGTACTTCTTAGAAAACCGAATTTCAGGATAAGTGATAAAACAACACTATCGAAAGTAGCTACGCCCTACTCGATGGCACTCTGAGCCTATGGAGTATAAAATAAATTACTACCTGGGTACACGCGAATTTGCGATTGCCACTCATGAGCGTGCGCTAGCGTTAAAGGTTCTGTCCAAGTCAGTTTTATGTATGGCTAAAAACGGAAGTAGCACAATTAATAAAAATTCTGTAAATAATAGTGCGGTAAAGAAACACATTACAATAAGAATGGCTATATAGAAGACGAGGGTATGATTATAATTTTTTGCAGCGTAAGAAAGAATTAAAAACAGAATCATGCCAACACCAATATTACCAAAAGATAATCGTAAGAACGCGACGCCGTTTACAAAACCAACGAACTTAAAGTTACCATATCCAAGACCCAATAAGCGTTGATGTTCATTTAACTGCTCAACTAGATATTCACCTCCAAACAAACGCCCTACAACTGCCCCACTTTCAGGATCCAAAATTCTCTCTAATTGAGGAATTTGGGTCACTATAACTAACCCAAATGATATGAACGCTAAAGATACTAAATAAACAGAAATCTTCAGACCGACGTTAGACTTTCGCAAAAATATAAACGCAAGAAGTACACCCGAAAGGAAACCGAAAGAACTAAAAGTACTAAAAAGTGCAATGCATATTACTGGCACTAAAATTCGGTTTTTCAAATAATTTGAACTATTCAAAAATAGTCCTGCGAAAAATAGGTAATAACTACAATGTGCAGGTTCTATAAATAAACCGCCAGGCCGAAATTCACTACTTAATACTGCTGCTGTGCCTTCTATGCTTATATCGGGATTAACCAACGGAACAAATGGTAACAATAGCACCAACGGTGTCCCGGTCAAAAAATATACTAAATATTGTAGTAAAAGTGCGCTCATAGTAGCTACAACAAAATACAATAATGTTTTCGCTAAAGTGTCCTGATTTATACTAGGATAAGCGACCGCTACAAAACTAATTAATAGCCCATACTTTAAAAGCCGACTAAAACCGAGAGTCCCGGTAACTCCTATAGTTTGAATGTATAGCAGGTGCATAAATAAAACTGAAAAACCTAACAAGAACCAAGGTACGATAACGGACTTAGAAATATTCCCCGATATACTATGAAAGATAAGACTGAGAAAAAATAAAGGGTGACACCAAGATACACCGGGAATAAAAAACATATACGGCATCAGAAGTGGGCTAGCGCAAATAACAACCGAGTCAAACTTCGATAAATTCATGGATATTTACGCCGTTGACTAATAGGTGACATCGGACTACAACTGTCTGCATAAGTTTCATTGGCAACTGCCATTTTTACCACCTAATGGTCTTCAGGAAGGGTTCTCGCTCCAGAAGTGTGCTAATTTTCATCTCATACCGTCCGACTCACTCTTAATTACACCCATGTAAAATCATCTAAAGAAGGAAATCAGGCTTGCACCCACCGTGTAACAACCAATGATACAATAATTCGTTCCGTTGTTTTACCCCAAAGATATTTATCTTGGACTAGAGCCCTTCCCTTATGACCCATTTCCATTAGCTGCAAAGAAGAAAGGCTCAAAATCTTAAGTATTCCGTCCTTTATTCCTTCATGCGAATTATCTACCCATAAACCGCAGTTAAGCTCACTAAGCTCAACCCATGGAGTGCCTTTAGTAGTAATTACAGGGACTCCGCGAGCCAGCGCTTCCGCCACAACGACTCCATAATTCTCGCTGAATATAGGCAGGATAAACACATCTGAGTTATCATAAATTCTAACTTTTTCATCACCAATCTTAGATCCCACAAAATTGATGAGACGGCCTAAGCCAAGCTGCATGGCTAAGGATCTGAGTGATTCTCAATAGGCGTCATCACCATAGCCAGCTATTAGAAACTCCCAATCTGAAAATAACTCAGGGCCTATCTCAGCGATTACATGAAAAAGCCTCTCTAATCCTTTCACAGGTATGATCTGGCACAAAAAAAGCATCCTCCTCCTGTCTTTAGCTTCAATTCTTCGTTGTGATTGTGCCCTAAAGAAATCAGGATAACCGCCATCAAATACAACCGCAACATCATTGTTGGGAAACATTCTTTTCAACTTAACCGCCTCATCTTCGGAGTAAGCAACAAGCGCAGCGACATTAAGTAGATTTGATCTTTCAAACAGCTGGAGCGCTAGCTTTTTTATATTTGAAAATATTAAGGCTGTATGGCTCCAAAAAACCATGCGGTTGAATTACCATTTTAAGCTGTGACACTCTTCTAACTTTTTGGGCATATACACTTAGGGGGGGGTCCAGATAACATGTTGATGAACGATATCATACCTATGCACATCATTTGCCACATTTTCAGCCAACCCTTTCAAAACATCAAGTGGTCCACCGCCAAAGACTGTGAGCGCTCTAATATTATTATCCAAACGAATTCAGTCCGCATCAGTTTCAGCGCCTGGATACCATATACTTGGCTCGTGATCTAATTGTTTCTGATATTTGTAAAAATTGGCAACCACCTCATGAATGCCGCCACTCTTTCTATCGCCAATAACATTGGATAAATGTAATATTTTGATTTAGATTTTTCTCCTATGTTGTATCAAACCCAACCATTAACGGTCGATTCAACATCAAGGTGTGCTTGTATCAAGAAGTTCCGGTAAGTGTTGCTCCCAGAAATTCCTGTCATATCTTTGCCATGCATGACAACCAACAGGGAACACACCTTTTGTGAGTTCCAAACACTCTCTTGGGTGTAACTCAAATGAAAATAATAAGGCGTCTTCGGGGTCGGGCAATGAATAATTTTCGACAAAAAACTTTGCAAAAAAAGACCAGAAAAAATCCTCATTCATCTTAAAAAAGTACAGAAATATGGGCAGGGGACTCAAATTTAACCTCCTCAAAAGCATATTATCTAATAGCTTAAGCAATATAATATTTCGTAACCCACACCTAACTGTTAAATTAAGATAGTCAGAATTTCCAAAAACGAACTTCTTGGAACTTAGAACTTCAAGAAACTTGCGAACCCGCCTTAAAGAAAAACCGCCATTCCCCACAGAATTAAGCTCTACTTCATTAGTAGTCTTAATGACCCATGGAGCACCAACATAATCATACTTATTTTTAGTCCAAGACTCTAAATTTTCTGAAATTAAGAGCGCATCTAATTGACAAATTAAAATGTATTCATAAGCATTAAATTTATTATAAAAATCAAAATTTAACATTAATTTATTATACCCCAGGATATCTTCAAAAAATTTACCTGGGAAAAACACTTCTTCAGCACCAATATTGTTGGCGAGAGTGGTGAACTCTGGGTTATCCTTAAGCTTGTTCGGCGCAACCAAGAACACCTTTTTTCCATCAAACCTTTTTTGATTGAACTTCAGTGAAAGAATTTCAAATGATTCCAACTCAACTCTATAAATTGGTATCACAACCGCCAATTCTTTTTCATCCACTCCTTTCATAGCACCGATCCTCAAATTAACGCTAGCATTACTCTTGCTTGAAATTCAAATCAAATATTTGATCAACACCTACTTTCTTCATAAAACAAAAATATTTATCACCTACCCATCCATCATCCATCAATTCAAAAGAACCCGAGAAACCATAGATTCTAGCCCAAGCCTTTTCGCAAAAATATAAGTCTAGAGTATCTTCAGTCATAATATTGACATGTGTTGGATCTTGGAAAGCAGCTTTTCCAGGAAAGACAGGTTGAGATGAGAAAAAAATGCCACCAGGCTTAAGAACCCTGAAAATCTCATTCATTAACAGGATTAGCGGAAATTCAGTCTTCCCGTCAATATTAGATATTCGAGGGATATGCTCCAACAAGTCAAAGGCTGTGGCAAAGTCATAACTTTGATCACTAAATGGCAATTGCCCGACCGACAAATCCGCATAAAGAACTTTGTTTTCTTTATTCTCCCTAAAATCAACGCCATGTAGTGCTTTCGCACCAAAAGGGTTCTTAGGTACTGGACCAGAACCTATGTCAAGTGACATCGTTTCGCCTTTATTACTATGCTCAAGGAATAATCTTTTTAAGACGCCGTCATTTCTATGATATCTTCTTGAATAACCTGAAACTTGAATTAAGTAATTTATCTTTTTAAATATCTTTTTAAATAAAGCCACCCGCTCCTCCTATTGTGAATTAGCAAAATAATTTCGTCCCGCCGACATAAAAAACCTCAAAGCTATATCTTTTAATAAAGATAGTAAGCAGTGTGGCTTATGGGAACGCAGACTTCAATGAACGTCTAACACCAACCTCTTGAACTTTTTGGCCACTCTGAAAGCCAAGTTATCTTTTTTAAAAAATCTAGCAAAAGTAAAAGCATCGGCGTCTACATCCTGTACTATAAAATATGGATGGTTTAGTGGCACTGAAAGTTCAAATCTTGGAATGTTGGAATTTATAGACTCTAACGACTTCGTATGTGTCGCATCATCACCAAAACCTATATTTGATATTAAATTTATATTTGGCAAAACACTCAAACCATTATTGGATAACACCGTGTAATTCCACTGGTAGTCCCAAGTGTCTATTTTTCCTTGATAAACTTGATCGAAGGTAGAAAGCCAATACTTTTGTTCGTTTATTTCACTAAAAACGGAACTAATTCTATTTTGCTTACTAAACGATTCAAATGACTCCATTTCAACGTCATACTCAGCCCATCTGCTCGCCCAAGATGCCCACCCCCAGATATGATTAAATTGTGAAAAATAATAACTATCATCACCTCGCTTAAGCCCATTTTGGAAGTTATCTCCGGAAATAAGCCAAACTCTTAAATCTTCTTTATATCTCTCTAATAACTCTTCACAAAACCAGAAAAAGCTTTGGCTAGGCAAGCAGTCATCTTCAAGAATAATTCCCTGCTCTTCGCTATCAAAGAACCAAGTGATCGCACTACTGACAGCATATTTACACCCGAGATTTTTTTCACGAAACAGCGTTTTAACCTCACAATCCCAGTCAATGTTTTGAAGAACAAAATTACGGACGTCTCGCACTTGCTCTACTTCGTCTTGCTTATGGGCTCTTGCGCCATCAGCGGCTACGTATAGACGCGGCGGCTTTGCTTGACGAATCGCTTCGAATACTTGTTTAGTTTGATCGAGTCTATTAAACACCAAGAACAACACCGCCGTATTAAGTGGTCCTGGCGGATCAAATTTTCCCATTTCTATCATACTTTATTCCAATTGTGGACTCTTAGGTTATCGATATAATCTTCTAGCTTATGTTTTGGTGCCCAGCCGAGCTCTCGGGTTTTTTGAGTAATGACTTCCGCCGTCATCCGATTTCCTTTTCGCTCTGGGAGCATATTAATTTCTCCACCAAATAATTCTGCAACTTCGAAAATCGAAAAAGACTGTGGGCTACCAATACCAAATCCATCGCCATAACCATTTCCCCCTACCAACACCAAGCCACTAATAATGTCGTCAATGTGTGTAAAGTTTCGCATTTGTGTACCTGGTGAAACAACAGAAAGGAGCTCACCAGCTTTCATTTTTTCGGAATACATACCGATTAACGTCGCGTACTTACCCAAGGTAATTTCGCGTTCACCATATACATTATAAAAATAAGTAATTGCAAACGGTACATTGAACCAGGTACCGTAATTCATTACGAGCTCAGTGTTGGAGGCTTTTGTCCAAGCATAAGGGCTTGCGGTGCGCCCCCCACCGTTGTCGCCGAATTTGGTGCTGCTGCCTGCGTAAAGAATTTTGCACCCTGCTTTGCGAACAAATTCCAGCACAGCAAAAATGCCATCTTTATTGTAGCGCCACACGGTTTCAATATCATCAAAACTTTGTTCGACTCGCGAATACTCACCTAAGTGATACATCATATCTGGTGTAAAAGTCACGAGCGTGGCAATGTCAACGGTATCGCCTTTGATATAGCTGACATTCGGCACGTGATTGTCTTCGGAGCCGGTAAAGTAATTATCGAGCGAATAAACTTCATTCATTGGGTCTTGCGCGAGGCGTTCACACAAATGACTCCCCACAAAGCCTGCACCACCGGTGACAAGGATTTTTTTCTTATTCATGCTTAATCCTTTGCAAATAAATCGCGGGTATAGACTTTATCCGCCACGGTTTGTAGTTCTTCACCCATGCGGTTGGCGATAATGACATCGACTTCGGAAGTAAATTGACGAAAGTCTTTAATCACCGGTAAATCATGAAATTCCGCTTGGTGTAATTCTGGCTCATAGATACATAATTCAACGCCCTGCCTTTGCAAACGATACATGACCCCTTGTATCGCAGAGGCACGAAAGTTGTCTGATCCAACTTTCATAATCAAACGATAGACACCAACTTTTTTCGGCTTACGCACCATAATTTGACGGGTTATAAAATCCATGCGGGTATCGTTGGATTGAACGATGGCTTGAATTATATTCTGCGGGGTTTCATCAAAGTTAACCAACAATTGCTTAGTGTCTTTTGGCAAACAATAGCCACCATAACCAAAGCTAGGGTTGTTGTAGTGGTTACCAATTCGGGGGTCCAGGCCAACGCCTTCGATAATCTGGCGCGTATTGAGATCGTGGTTTTCGCAATAACTGTCTAACTCATTAAAATACGCAATTCGCATAGCTAAGTAAGTATTGGCGAACAGCTTAATCGCTTCGGCTTCGGTGGCATCGGTAAACAATACCGGCATGTCCTTTTTGATTGCGCCTTCTACCAATAAATTAGCAAAATTTTGAGCGCGTTCGGATTGTTCACCCACCACAATGCGAGAAGGATAAAGATTGTCATGTAGCGCCAGCCCTTCACGCAAAAACTCTGGCGAAAAGAGAATATTATCCACGCCAAATTTCTCTTTCACTCGCTTCACATACCCCATAGGAATGGTTGATTTAATGACCATCACTGCATTTTTATTAATAGCCAACACGTCGGTAATGACCGATTCAATCAGCTTGGTATTGAAAAAATTGGTTTTTGGATCGTAATCCGTCGGAGTGGCAATAATGACAAAATTCGCATTTTGATATGCCTGATTTTTATCTAATGTTGCAACAAGATTCAGTGGCATATTGTCTAAAAAGTCTTGTATTTCTTCATCATGAATTGGGGATTTTTTAGCATTCAAGCAATCGACTTTTTCAGGGATAACATCCAACATAACGACTTCATGATGCTGCGCCAGTAACACCGCAAGTGATAAACCGACATACCCAGCACCAACAACGGCTATTTTCATTTTAACTCCAATATTTCAATTTAAATTCTTTTAGGTACATCTAATTTATTAAACTCGACAACCTTTCCTGATAGTGAAGTTAATCTATGTCTTCTATTGGTAGAATTGTAGCCCAACTAGGATGTATACCAGGATTTGATTCTTTTTTTGTCTTCCAGCCGTACCAATATTTTGGAAAAATGACTTTTATACGTTCTGGCATTAGGTAGGCTCCCCACCAAGAAAAGCTACTATTTGATGTAATGCCATACTTGCATGAAGACATTAAAGCAAGGTCAACGGCCATACTTTCTTTAGAAATATATTTATTTTTTATCTCATTAAAACAACAATCTACATAGTCAAAATCATCTGTTAAGAAAATATAGTAAATATTTTCTAATTTACCCGAAAACTCGTTCATAGCCTTGGTGAAATACTTTTTTGGTAAATTTATTCCACGCTGCCCATTAAAAGTCTCATTTAAATAATCACCACGCCGAACGTGCACAAATACAAAGTCATATTGTCCAATCTCTTGCAGGATATATTTTGCCTTTAATAAGTCATTATCTTTAAGACTAAAGTCAATAGATTCTTTTTTGAACATTTTTTCAGACTGAAAGAAACCTGTTTTAACAAAAGTAAAAGAAAATAATCCTTTTTTTTCTACAAACCCTTCAGCAGGCCTGCCGTTTAAATGCGTTTGTTCGATTATTGATATTAACTTAACCTTTGACAAAAAAATAAAAAATGGTACTAAAATTTTAATCATGAAAAATAATGCATATCTTGAAAAGATTGGTGCTTTTAGGTTTTTGTTATTTACATTAATAATAGATAAAAAATCATTCATCCTTAATGCAATTATTTTTTCATTCGTTTTTGCCAGAGTTTTTAAAAAAGAATATTGAAAAATTTGATTTCCCAATCGGCCATCAGAGATAAAAAAGATCATTTTTTATACACCAATTTATACAACCCAATTAAAAACATAGCTTTGACCCTCATTGTTACATCTCCGCGTAATTCTATTATTAAATAAGGTAGTACTATAACTGTGAATATTATTGAAATAAGACTTGCTACAGCTGCCCCTTCTATACTAAAAATCGGAATCAACATATAGTTTAATCCAATATTAATTAAAGCTCCCGCAACTATTATTTTCATGGTTAATCTTTGTAGATTTTCAGCAACAATCCATTTACCACTTGCAACACCTATAGCAGCGAAAAATGTTTCCCAAATCCTTATGCTGAGTACGTTTGAACCTTCTGAAAATGCTTCACCAAACAAAATCCTTATTATCAACTCAGAAAATCCAGTAGTGAATAGACAAACTGCCAGCCCTACTAACACTAATAATGTATAGAGTTTCATTAGTCTATCTTTATAAAGTGTCTTTGAAATTTTTTTAGCCGCGAGTATTGCAGGAAATACGGATGCAGAAATAATAACAGGTACAAATAGCCACGCTTCCGTCAATCTTATTGCGGCACTGTATAAGCCAACTTCATATTCACCCAACAGGACTTTGATCATAATCTGATCTATTCGCGCATAGAGTGTTGTAAAAATTGCTGTAAAAACCAGCGGCCATGAATTTTTGAGCAGCTCTTTTGCAATGCTCCAATCGAAGTGTTTGTAGAGCGCCGGATATTTTCTGATTTTGTATGCGATAAAGTAGCTGGCAGCTAAACTAAGGGCGTCAAAGGCAGTCACCAATACAAAGTAGATCAATTCAGCCTCATTAAGCACGAGGTAGATTTTAATGACCGATGACAGCGCGAGTTGAATAACTTTGCAAATGGAGACGATTTTGGCAAGCACTTGTGCTTGAAAGTAAAACTCGACCACTTCAAAGCTTTGGAATACCAGACCTGCGGCTATGATAAAGATAAATAAATTAGTGGTGTCGTCGTTGGAGGTAAACGGTACGATTGCTGCTATTAAACCCATAACGATAAACGCGCCGATGACTTTGAGCCAAAAGGCGGTGCCAAGATAGGTGTCGCGATTTTCTGGATGGCTGACCAGTTCGCGTACCATAATGCTGTCTAACCCGAGCTTGGCAATGCCTCCAAAGAGAGAGGTAAAGGCTAGCACATAACTGAACAAGCCAAATTTCTCCGGACCCAAATAACGAGCTACCCAAACACCAACAAACAGGCCAGCAATAATGCGTAGGAACCGCTCACCCATCATCCATGAGGTATTTTGAAAATACCTCATGAATCCCAGATTCTGTTTGAGAGATTTTAGCTTGTAAATTATTTTACGATACTCCCTTTGACCTCTGAGCTTGCAATAAAACTTGTCTTGTCACTGCACTGAAGTAGCAATGTAAATTCCCCACTCATATGCATATTCGTTTGTGCTTCACAGAAGTTTCTATAATACGTACTGAAGAGAGAAATTTTATTCCTTTCCACAATTGAGAGCTTTTAGTATCCAGCATTAGCACCAATATTTATAAACAAATAAAAATTCTCTATTAAACCTTGGAATATAAAAGTCTCATCTGCTCAAATGTACCGTCCTTCATAGAGTCCGGCTATTAAACTTACATCCTAAAAGCTCTTTAAACGTAACCTCGCGTAATAGATTTCGATGATCTCTGTTATATCGATATGATTCTGTAAGTACCGACAGTTTGGCAACCAATGATTTAATTACTCGAAAAAATATTTAAACTTCATTACTCGCCCTTTAAATTTTGGCATTCCATAAAAAATATTTTTTGACTGTAGATAATGGGTATGATCAAGACAAGAGACATCTTAATTTTCAGAAAAAATCTATTACGTAATATTTCAACGAAAAATAACCTTAAGTACTGCGCTCCCTGATTTTATCATCTTAACGTTCACATGATATCTTTACGAAAAAACAACTCCGTGTTTTTTAAAAAAGCTTATTGGATCGATATTTGAACAACTATTTACGAGATTGCTCGAGGTCGCCCAAAAAACATGCATATGTTTGTTTGATACCGTCGTGCAGCCCAAAGTCGGGACGCCAGCCGGTTGATTTCAATAAACCACTATCCATAAGCTTTCGAGGGGCACCGTCGGGTTTTGAGACATCCCATCTTATCTTTCCGCTAAACCCTATAACTTCTGCTATCGTTTCTGTTAACTCTTTGATACTGCAGTCAGTTCCAGTCCCCACGTTAAGATGTGAAAGCATTGGAGATGTTTTGGTTTTGTACATCTCTACATCTAAGTTCATAACGTGCACTGCTGCTCGCGCCATGTCGTCGACATGTAAAAATTCTCTAAGTGCAGAACCTGTTCCCCACGCTACCACCTCAGCGGCACTTTTTTCTTTTGCTTCATGAAACCTACGGATTAGAGCTGGAATTACATGACTATTCTCCGGATGGTAATTATCACCAGGGCCATAGAGATTTGTAGGCATTACACTTCTGTAGTCGACACCGTACTGCCTGTTATAACTTTCACACATTTTAATGCCTGCAATCTTTGCTACGGCATAAGGTTCGTTAGTGGGCTCTAAGTGTCCGCTTAATAGTGCGCCTTCAGGCATCGGCTGCACAGCCAACTTTGGGTAGATGCATGAAGATCCTAGAAATAACAACTTCATCACACCTGATCGATACGCAGAGTGAATGATATTATTTTGGATCATTAAATTTTGATATATGAAATCTGCAGGATAGGTATTATTAGCGTGAATACCTCCTACTTTAGCCGCAGCCAAATATATCTGATCAACCTTTTTAACTCCCAAAAAAGCCTCTACCTGGGCTTGATTCGTCAAATCCAACTCACCTCGGCTAGCCGTAATGACTTCAACATTAGTTAGTGCAAGTTGCCTACAAATCGCCGATCCCACCATACCCCGATGCCCAGCAATAAAAACTTTAACCATAACTAGACCTCTGACGAGACGGTAATATTATAGCCGTTGTCTTTTAGAAACTGAGTGCGTTTTGCTAATGTCAAATCTTCTTTAACCATTTCAGCACACATTTCTTGGACTGTAATTTCTGGGACCCATCCTAATTTATTTTTCGCATTAGACGGGTCGCCTAACAATGTTTCTACCTCCGCGGGCCTAAAGTAACGCGGATCAACCTGAATAATCACATCGCCCACATTAAGTGCTGGCGCATTGTCACCACTGATAGATTTAACAAGGCCTTGCTCACCGACACCTTCTCCAATAAATTCAATTTCAATACCTAACTCTTTAGCCGACCACTCAACGAATTGTCTTACTGAGTATTGAACACCTGTGGCAATTACAAAGTCCTCTGGCTTTTCCTGCTGGAGCATCATCCATTGCATTCTTACGTAATCTTTTGCGTGCCCCCAGTCTCGAAGTGCGTCCATATTGCCGAGGAATAGACATTTTTCTAACCCTTGTGCAATATTACTTAGAGCTCTAGTAATTTTACGCGTAACAAAGGTCTCGCCACGGCGCGGCGACTCATGATTAAAAAGAATACCATTACATGCATACATACCATAGGCTTCACGGTAGTTCACCGTTATCCAGTAGGCGTAAAGCTTTGCCACGGCGTAGGGTGAGCGGGGGTAAAATGGAGTGGTTTCTTTTTGGGGCGTTTCCTGGACTAAACCATAAAGTTCTGATGTTGACGCTTGATAAAATTTGGTTTTGTTTTCAAGCCCTAAAAAGCGTATGGCCTCTAGCAGACGTAATGTACCCATTGCATCTACATCAGCAGTATATTCTGGCGCCTCAAAACTAACGGCCACATGAGACTGAGCACCTAGATTGTAAACCTCGTCTGGCTGCACTTCAGAGATGATCCGAGTAAGGTTTGAGGAATCTGTTAGATCGCCGTAATGAAGAATAAAGTTTTGATTATCAGTGTGTGGATCCTCATAGATGTGGTCAATCCGCTGCGTGTTTAAGGAAGACGCACGTCGCTTTATCCCATGAACCTCATAACCCTTTTCTAACAGGAACTCGGCCAAGTAAGATCCATCCTGCCCAGTTATACCCGTAATTAATGCCTTTTTCTTCATGCTACATTTACTCATATTTTTATAGTTAAAGAACGTTTTTCCAGTTTTTTATAATTTAGTCTAGCTAGTTACTCTTCCGTATACATCTTCAAACCTAACGATATCGTCTTCTCCAAGATATGAACCAGACTGAACTTCTATCATTTCCAAAGGTACCTTACCTGGATTTTCAAGTGCATGAATAACGCCAACGGGAATATACGTAGATTCGTTTTCAGACAGTATGAACGTTTTTTCGCCATTGGTAACTTTTGCCGTACCAGATACAATGACCCAGTGCTCTGCACGATGGTGATGCATTTGCACGCTCAACTTAGCGCCAGGTTTCACAGTTATCCTCTTGGCCTGATATCTATCGCCACTGTCAATCGAGTCGTATTTACCCCATGGTCGGTAGACTTCTCTGTGCTGCTCCCATTCAGTTCTTGATTCGGCCTTTAACTGTTGAGCAACAACTTTTACATCCTGAACACTATCCTTGTGGGCCACAACCAATACATCTTTGGTCGATACAATCACTAGGTCATCTACACCAATTGCGGCGACTAACTTTCCATCAGTTCTTATATAGGAATTCTGTGATTCATGAAGTATTACATCGCCATATGTGGCATTGCCGTTATCGTCTTTTTTGCTAATATCCCACAAGGATGACCACGAGCCTATGTCGCTCCAACCCGCATCCATGGGAACAACAACCGCATCATCCGTTTTTTCCATAACAGCATAATCAATAGAATCACTTGGACATGCAGCGAAGACTGCTTCATTGACCCTCAAAAAATCATTATCTTTTGAGGTCCCCTCCATTGATAACTGACAAGCCTCATAAATATCTGGGCGATGCTTTTTAAGCTCTTCTAGGTAACGGCTAGCCTTAAATAGGAACATACCACTGTTCCAAAAGTAGTCACCTGATTCCAGGTACTCTTTTGCGACTTCAATAGAGGGTTTTTCGACAAACGCATCGACAGTGAATCCAGGACTCTGTGATTCACCTTTCTTTATATAGCCATAACCTGTATTGGGCTCATGGGCTACGATACCGAAGGTGACGAGCTTCCCTGATTCCGCTAAGGGGATTGCATCCATTACGGTCTTAGTGAATGCCGCCTCATCTTGAATCACATGATCAGCCGCCAGAACCAGCAACAAAGGATCCTCACCCTCTGGCGATGAAAGTGCGGCAAGTGCAATTGCCGGCGCAGTATTACGGCCCACAGGCTCTAGGATAATGGAGCCTAACTTGTCAATTTCACGAAGCTGCTCAGCCACAAAGAATCGGTGCTCCTCATTACATATTGTGACTGAGGACTGAACATCCAGACCATGAAGTCTCTTAAACGTCGCCTGCAACATGGTGTCTTTACCATGAAGGGCTAAGAATTGCTTGGGGTGTGCGGCTCGAGATAGAGGCCATAGGCGTGTGCCTGAACCGCCTGCCATGACAACAGCTTTAATCATCTGTATTTCCCATATTTTTTAATAACCAAATCGCATAGTTGCGCATGTAATGATGAAATTTTTCATCATTAGATACCACTGCTAGATCAAACCACTTAAATTCACCATGCTGATCATCTGAGGTTATTTTAGGTTGAGATTGAAACTCCGCACAGTGTGGCAGGTTCACATAATGAGTTGATGTGTTTTGATCAAGGGCACTATTGTTATAAAAATGATCCCACATACCCATCAAAGCAAAATCCTCTACCGCGATGCCACTTAAACCTAATTCCACTTCGGCAATCCTAAGCAATGCGCCCTGCCAGGTTTCATTTTTATGGATTCGTCCGCCCGGGGTAAACCATCTTCCTTTTAGCGGCTCATTACGTCGCTTACCAAGGAGGATTTGACCATTACAGATCAAGCACAGATCGATAGACACTAAAGGTGTATTTTCTATAACGCTCTTGAAGGTTTGAGGGTCTAACATTGGATCTTCTTTTTTATGTCTAATAGCCGATAAGAGCCTTTATCAAACCCACCAATCATTCTTTTCAATAAGCGCTTTAATAACCTGCCTAGTGTCTGGATCGCGCATACCCACCGCTAAATTTGCACTCAAAAACCCCTGCTTGTTGCCACAGTCAAAGATACCCGCATCGGTCTCAAAGGCATTTAATCCGTCACGCTTTAGTAGCTCATCCAGCGCATCGGTCAGCTGTATCTCACCACCCACACCCGCAAGGGTGGTCTCAAGCAGATCTAACACTTTAGAGGGGAGAATATAGCGACCCAGTACGGCTAAATTAGAGGGCGCGGCCTTTGGGGAGGGTTTTTCAACCAAGCCCTTTAGTGCCACACTTTTGAAGGGCTCGCTCGCCTCACCATTTAAGTCAGCAACGCCGTAATTTTCAATCGCCTTTGAACTAACCCGCTCAACCATGACCTGGCCAATACCAGTCTCATTCCATGCATCAGTCATGGCGGCAAAGCTGTAGTTTCGATCATGCGATTCTTGATCAAGCACCAGAACATCCGGTAACAAAACTGCAAAAGGCTCATCATTTAAAAGGTGTTTTGCACAGAGAACCGCATGACCCAGACCCAGCGCATCACTCTGCCGAACAGAGGTCACCGTGACACCCGCGGGTAGAATATTTTTGACCGTACAGAGAATAGTCTCTTTGCCCTTTTTTTCCAGCCGGTGCTCAAGCTCATAGTGCGCATCAAAATGATTCTCGATCGACTCTTTGCCGCTCCTTGTGACCAGTATGATTTCAGTGATGCCGGCTGCGATAGCTTCCTTCACCACGTGCTCAATAATAGGCCGGTCATACACGGGTAATAATTCTTTTGGGATCGCCTTGGTCGCAGGCAGCATGCG
>TARA_B110000046_G_scaffold185742_1_pt1 | contig 21657 bp, 18 predicted proteins | sample TARA_B110000046 | Tara Oceans TARA_B110000046 (sample SAMEA4397157) | marine metagenome | biome: Polar Biome; feature: [DCM] deep chlorophyll maximum layer (ENVO:01000326); material: water (ENVO:00002006), including particulate matter (ENVO:01000060) such as... | depth 40 m
TCGTAGCTCAGCTGGATAGAGTACCCGGCTACGAACCGGGCGGTCGGAGGTTCGAATCCTCCCGAGTGCACCAGATACAAAAAACCCGCCTTTTAGGCGGGTTTTTTGTATCTGCTCTCAACGGCACTGAAAGCCTCCTAGTTAAACAAGCTTGATCCGAATGACAATGCGACGAACCCTGATGGGCTTACAAGCTGCCCCAAGAACGCTAACCTGCATATTGCCCAACCGCCAAAATTTGCCATCCTTTCACGACAGTGGCAATCTACGGGACTAAAAAGAATATAATACGGATTTGACCATGGCCAAAATTCTTGATCGTCATTTAGAGAGCAAAAACCCACCGACGACCCATCACAACCAACAAACGGTTTCCGAAGAAAATCTAACGACCTACTGGCAGTCTAATCTCAGGCTACTCGCTAAACTGCTCAGCGTCTGGTTTTTGGTCTCTTTTGGCTGCGGTATTGTCTTAGCCGACTGGCTGGACCAGTTTTCCTTTTTTGGTTTCAAACTTGGCTTCTGGTTCGCGCAGCAGGGGGCGATCTATACCTTTGTTGCCCTAATTTTTATTTACTGCTGGCGTATGAAAAACCTTGAACGCAAGTTTGGCGTGGATGATGAGAAGACTAAATAATGACAACCCAGATGCTAACTTACCTATTTATCGGCGCTTCTTTCGTACTCTATATCGGTATCGCAATATGGTCTCGAGCTGGATCCACCAAAGACTTTTATGTAGCAGGCGGCGGCGTTCATCCGGTCATGAATGGCATGGCCACCGCAGCAGATTGGATGAGTGCAGCTTCGTTTATTTCTATGGCCGGTATCATTTCTTTTATGGGCCGCGATGGCTCGGTGTATCTGATGGGTTGGACCGGCGGCTATGTACTACTCGCTCTTTTACTGGCGCCCTATCTGCGTAAATTTGGCCGATTTACCGTGCCTGACTTTATCGGTGAGCGCTACTATTCAAAGAGCGCAAGAATCGTTGCAGTCATCTGTTTAATTTTCATTTCTTTTACCTACGTTGCTGGGCAGATGCGCGGCGTTGGCATAGTGTTCTCAAGGTATCTAGAGGTCGAAGTCACTACCGGCGTTATTATTGGTATGGCTGTGGTGTTTATGTATGCAGTGCTCGGCGGTATGAAAGGCATCACCTATACACAGGTGGCCCAGTATTGCGTGTTGATTTTTGCCTACATGGTACCTGCCATATTCATCTCCATTATGATCACTGACAATCCTATTCCGCAGCTAGGTTTCGGTTCACAGGTCAATGATGGCTCCGGGTTGTCAGTACTGCAAAAGTTAGATGGCGTGTTGATGGACCTCGGGTTTAGCGCCTATACCTCGGGCACTAAATCAACCATTGATGTCTTTGCGATAACCGCCGCATTGATGTTTGGCACCGCCGGATTACCCCATGTTCTGGTGCGTTTTTTCACTGTACCCAAGGTCTCAGATGCGCGCCTATCCGCTGGCTATGCACTGGTGTTTATCGCCATCCTTTACACCACGGCCCCTGCGGTGGCTTCCTTTGCCCGCCTCAATCTCGTCGACACCGTACACAACAGCAGTTACGAGCAGGCACCTCAGTGGTTTAGTAATTGGGAACAGACTGGGTTGGTCGGTTGGGAAGATAAAAACAATGATGGCATCATGCATTACAGTGCCGGCAGCGATAATGAGGTTAGAGTTGACCGTGACATTATGGTGCTGGCAAATCCAGAAATTGCCAACCTACCCGGCTGGGTGATTGCCCTTGTCGCCGCTGGCGGCGTGGCCGCAGCTCTCTCTACTGCCGCTGGGCTGCTTCTGGTTATTTCCAGTGCTATATCCCATGATGTATTAAAGCAGACGCTAATGCCCACTATCAGTGAAAAACAAGAGCTGTTATTTGCCCGTCTAGCGGCAGCAGTCGCTGTCTGTGTGGCGGGACTATTTGGTATCTACCCACCCGCCTTTGTTGCTCAGGTGGTTGCATTTGCATTTGGGTTAGCAGCAGCCTCTTTATTTCCAGCATTGCTGCTAGGCATTTTTTATAAACCCATGAATAAAGAAGGTGCCATCACGGGTATGCTAACGGGCCTAATATTTACGTTTAGCTATATCGTGTACTTTAAATTTGTCTCGCCACAGTTAAACACGGCAGACCACTGGCTGTTTGGTATTTCACCGGAAGGCATCGGCTTTATTGGTATGCTCCTCAATATATTTTGCGCCCTTGGCGTCAGTAAATTCACTAGCCCACCGCCGCTAGAAGTACAAAACCTTGTGGACGATATTCGCATACCCGTCGGGGCTGGAATGGCTCATCAACATTAATTACAAAAGGCTAATATGAATCTATTACTCAAGAAGTGGATGGCTCGTCTCCTTAAATTCACTACGATAATTGCTATTATTTCAGTCTCGATCATAGCCTATCTCAGCCCAGAGAAACCTCCCGCCAGCCAAGCGTTTATTAACGGCCAGGTTATCACCATGGATGTGAGTAACAGTATTGCTGAGGCTGTTTTTGTGCAGAAAAACCAGATTATCGCGGTAGGGAATAACGCCCAAATCCAGGCATTGATCGATGATACAACCTTGGTTCATGATCTTCAGGGTAAGACTCTGCTGCCGGGACTCCTTGATTCTCATAGTCATTTCCCCGGCGCCGGTATGTCATTGTTTATGGCGGATCTGCGGAGCCCACCGGTTGGCCCAATTACCAATATCCCTGCCCTTTTAACGCGGTTACAACAAAAGGCCAAAGATGTACCTAAAGGCGAATGGGTAAATGGTTTTGGTTATGACAATTTGATGCTAGACGAGAACCGCCACCCTAGCCGTGATGAACTTGATCTGGCGCTACCTGATCATCCGGTATTCATTCTCCATGTCTCTGGACATATGGGTGTTACCAATTCAATGGGGCTGATTGAGGCCAATATCTCTGAACAAAGCCGCGATCCCGAAGGGGGGCACTATGCCCGCGATGGGAATGGCCGCCTTAATGGATTGCTAGAAGAGCATGCCGCCACACCACTACAAGAAAATATGCTCGACCTGGGTCTCATGGATTTTCTACGCATGGTGACCTATTCCAACAATGAATATTTAAAAGCTGGCGTGACCACAGCCCAAAATGGCGCTGTGTCTGCTGAGATGGTTCAGGGGTTACGTATTGCTAAAATGCTTAATCTAACGCCATTGCGACTAGAACTTTGGCCGCAATTTGATAATTTTGGTATGGGTTTTCTCGATGGTACGATCAGGGCCGAAGACTTCAATCGTGAGCGACTAAACATTGGCGCTATTAAGATTATTGCGGATGGCAGCATTCAGGGCTACACCGGCTATTTAAGTGAACCGTACCATGAACCTTTTCACGGTGATTCTGAGTATAGAGGCTATCCACGAGTGGCCTATTCAGACCTCGCTCAGTGGATCAAACAATACCACGCTGCAGGTTTTCAATTAGCCGTCCATGGCAATGGGGATGCTTCTATCGATGATATTCTCGACGCCTTTGAGCAGGCTCAGCAGGCGTTCCCAAAAGAGGACCCAAGACTCATTCTAATCCACGCGCAAATGGCCCGAGAGGATCAATTGGCACGCATGAAAACTCTAGGTGTCACGCCAAGTTTCTTTTCAGCACACACCTACTACTGGGGTGATATGCATCGAGACGTGACCATGGGAGAAGAGCGTGCCAGCCGAATAAGTCCGGCGCGCACAGCCGTTGAACAGGGATTGCGCTTCACGTCCCACCTAGACACTCCTATCGTCCCCATGAGCCCATTATTATCAGTCTGGTCAGTTGTCAATCGGCTTTCAGCGACCGGCAAAGTGATTGGTGCCGATGAGCGCATAGACGTGATGCAGGCGATACGTAGTATCACTATTGATGCTGCTTGGCAGTTATTTAGGGAAGAGAACCTAGGCTCAATCGAAACAGGAAAACTGGCTGATTTAGTAATACTTAGTCGCAGCCCACTCATTGATCCATTAACCATTAAAGACATTAACGTTGAGCGTACAATTATTGGTGGCGTCACTGTTTATCAGCGCTAAAAAAAACATAACTCAACAGTGACCGAATTTTCGATCGCCAATACAATCAGCAACTAACCAATAAAAAAGGAGGCTTACAAAGCCTCCCTACATTATGAGTTACACCGAAGATTGGCGCCTGCACTGATTTGTCTCACAAATACGCCTGCAGCCTAAAACAAAGACGTCCGTTACATCGTCAGTTCATATTAATCAAAGTGACTTGGTAGCAATTTCAAGTACATCCTTAACCAAGCCCGGCTCATCAGCAATTTTCTGTAGCGCCTTACGCATTAATTGAGCATTGGGCTCGGCAAACTTTTTCCAACGTGTCAGTGGTGTTACCAGCCTCGCCGCTACCTGAGGATTTTGATTATTAAGTGTAATCACCTGTTGTTGCAAAAACTCGTAACCGGAACCATCAGGATTGTGGAAGTTCACAAGATTCGCACTGCAAAATGCGCCTATCAAACTTCTGAGTTTATTTGGATTACTCATAGTAAAAGCGGAATGATTCATCAGCCCACGAACCCTTACTAGCCCATCCGGCTGGGTGTTAATTGCCTGTATCTGTAGCCACAAATTCATCACTAGAGCTTCATCGCGATAGTCCAACTCAAACTCACACAGCGCCTGTTCGGCATAATTGGCCGCTGCAGGGCAGTTAACCAAAGCGCTGAGTGCCGCCGCTTTATCGGTCATGTTATCGGCAGACTTAAATTGCTCCCACGCTAAATCTACCCCTCTATCACCGACAAGCATCAAATAACTCAAGGCCGCGTTTTTAAGGCTTCGGGTACCAATTTGCTGCGAATCTGGCGCATAGGTAGTCTGAACATTGTGGCGCTGATAGACCGCCATAAACTGATCAGCCAATGCGCCAGCAAGAGCGCTTCGCAAAAAGCTACGCGCATCGTGTATGGCGGCCGCATGAATTGTCTCAGCATCTTCATGCAAAAGTGCTTCTGTGGGCAGCTGCAACATCAGACTAACCATAGCAGGATCTAGCGCCCGATCGGCTAACAGCGTGCCATAGGCATCTATTAAGTAACTATTAAGCACCAAGGGCCGTTCATGCAGGCTATCTTGAGTGAGCTGTTTCAATATACCAAGGCATAATGTTTGACTGGCATCCCAACGATTAAATCCATCGCTGTCATTCGCCATTAGATGCGCTAACTGCTCAGCACTGTAGCTGTAGTCCAGCTTTACGGGTGCAGAAAAACCCCTGAGCAGCGAAGGCACAGCGTCCTGATCTATACCGCTAATAACCAATGTCTGATGCGCTTTGGTAAGTTCATACACAATTTCTGTTTCGCCATCGCTATTAAGTACTAAATCGGTACCATCGGCCCCGACCAAACCTAGTTTAACGGGAATAACAAAAGGCTCTTTAACCTTTTGCCCTGGCGTTGTCGGACAGCTTTGCTCAAAGACCAGTGTTAACGTTTGTGCATCAATGTTACGGGTTGAGTTTACTTTTAAAACGGGTGTTCCTGCCTGTTTATACCAGCGACGGAACTGACTTAGTTCACGCCCGCTTGCATCCTCCATGGCCTGAACAAATTCTTCTATTGTAACGGCTTGACCGTCATGGCGATCAAAATACAGATCACTGCCTTTTCGAAAGATCACTGGACCCAATAGGGTATGAATCATACCGACAACTTCCGATCCTTTTTCATACACCGTCAAGGTATAGAAATTATTGATCTCCATGTAGGAATCTGGCTGTACTGGATGAGACATGGGGCCACCATCTTCCGCAAACTGGTGTGTGCGAAGATAGGATACATCTTCAATACGTTTGACAGTCGAGGAGTTCATATCTGCAGAAAACTGTGAATCTCGATAAACCGTAAACCCTTCTTTTAGACTCAACTGGAACCAGTCGCGACAGGTAACTCGGTTGCCCGACCAGTTATGGAAATACTCATGGGCAACAATGGCTTCAACACGCTGGAAAGAAGCATCGGTCGTTGTTGTTCGGTTTGCCAGCACTGCCGATGTATTGAAAATATTAAGACCTTTATTTTCCATGGCCCCCATATTAAAATCGTCAACCGCAACGATCATAAATATATCGAGATCATATTCTCGACCATAGACTTCCTCGTCCCAGCTCATGGCGTTTTTTAACGACAACATGGCATGGGCACATTTATCTAGATCTTTTTCTTCCACAAAAATTTGTAACCTGATATCGCGGCCAGACATAGTGGTAAAGCTATCCTCTACTACTGCCAAAGTTCCTGCGACCAATGCAAATAGATATGCAGGTTTTTTAAATGGGTCATGCCAAGTGACAAAATGTTTGCCACCCTCAAGGTCTCCGCGGTCAACTGGATTACCATTAGAGAGCAGCACTGGATAGGTTACCTTATCGGCGATCACCTTAGTGGTGAACTCAGACATCACATCTGGGCGATCTAAATAATAGGTTATATCTCGAAAACCCTCTGCCTCACACTGTGTACAGTACATAGTACGCGACCGATAAAGCCCCATCATTGTGGTATTTAACTGGGGTTTGATAAGCACCTCAGTAGTCACTACGGCACAATCTGGCATATTTTTTAGGGTCAAAGATTCCGCATCATGACTGTAGTTGTCTACCGATAATAGCTGACCATTAATAGACAAAGACTGAAGATCTAAACCCTCACTGCCATGCAAAACTAAAGAACCATCATAGTCTTCGCTCTGAGGGTTCCGCACAATCGTAAAAGTAGCAGTCACTCGAGTACTATCTTCACCCAGATCAAAAACTAAATCGGTTTTTTCAATTAAAAATTGACTTACTTTGTAGTCCTTTAGATAGATTGTTTGTGGCACTGGGTCTCTCATTTCAAAATCCTTTTTAGTTTACGCGGTGAACTTAACGTTGTAAGCCGTGAATTTACGGATATTAATAACGCCCGTATCCATAATCAGATACTGGCCCTTGATGCCCTGAAGAACACCTTCGATCAGCGGTTGTTTATCAAGATTTAAACTCTTGACCTTCTCGGGAAACTGATCAATAGGAAATCTAATCTCAGTAATTTTTTCATTGTATAACCGTTGCAGTGCCTGCAGGCCATATTCCTGTTCAAGAAACTCTAGCCCTTGCTCTGACTTTGCCATCAGTTCATCGCGCAGCGAATGTAAATCAACGGCGTCGGCATTCCCTTTTAACATTTTTTGCCAATGGGTTTTGTCACCAATATGTTCACGCATACAATCTTCAATCAAACCGGCCTGATAACGGGTTTGAACTCTAAAAATAGGCAGTCCCTGAGTGGCGCCTTGATCTATCCAGCGTGTGGGTAACTGTGTGCCTCGAGTAATACCTATTTTTACTCCCGAAGTGTTCGACAGATAAACAAAGTGATCGGTAAAACAAAATTTCTCGCCCCACGCAGGATCGCGGCAGGTACCATGATGAAAGTGACACTTCTCAGGGCTCATAATACAGGTATCGCACTGGGGTAATTTTGTAAAACAGGGGTAACAGTAGCCCTGACTAAAACTTTTCTTGGTGCGACGCCCGCAGTGAACACAATGAATGTCGCCCCTATGCTCTATGGTGATAGGTTTGCCTATCAATGCATTCATACCAACACGTAGTTCATCTATTGGAAGTTGATAATCAACTCTGCCGTTAGAATCTAAGTTGCTTTCCATTTTCGCAAAATGGCCTAAGGCTTCTACTGTCATTAATTCTTCCACGTAATTGGCGTTGATTCAGGCAACTCTGGTGCACAGGCCGAAACTTTAGGCGGAACATAACCGGTGCGCTGCTCTGGTGGTTTGCGTTGGTCATAGGCAATTACTGCTTGAATACACAGCTCTTTTTGACCTCGAGCAAGGGTACGCCCATCTGGCCACTTACCAAGTTCTATTGCGCGTTTAAGGCTCTCGTAAACCGCTGGGGTAATACTGTCGAGCAGTTGTTGTAAATCCATACTGACTACCTAGTTATAAACTTACCAATAACACCAAATATAAAACCTAAAACCATACCTATGACTAAGCCACCTAGGTGCGCTGCGTTAGCAATACCTACACCTAGCAGTACATCAAGTACGCCGGTCATACAGACCACCAGCCATCCGAGCATAAATCCGACAATACCTGGCGGTAACTGCAGTTCGGGATGGGGCACTAGTTTGGATTTAATCCAAATATATCCTAATAGGGCATACACCACCCCCGACATACCGCCAAAATAAAAACTTCCCGTCCAAAAATATTGCGCCATATTGGAGACAATACCACTTAACACCACCAGTAATATAAGGTGTAAAGAACCATTGAGTTGCTCGATGCGACTGCCGAGCATACTGAGCCACAGACTATTGAATACCAGATGAACCAAGCCAAAATGCAGGAATATAGGTGTGATTAAACGCCAGTACTGTCCTGATGCCAGACTGCCAAAAAAGAGCTCTCTCTGTAACTGCGGAAAAAAAGAGGCCACTACACCTCCGAATACGCTGGCCATTATCAATACTGACACTGCTGGATTCTGTCGGGCGGCCAAAAGCCAATTAAGCGGTTGCGACATGCTGTTAACTAGTCCAGTTTTCTGAGATTTATTATTTTACGTCAAGCCGGCTGCCCCAGCCCAATTTGGAGCGACAGACACCGTAAAAATTATTATCTTTAGGGTGAATTAGCTCAATATCATTGGCGTGCTTTTGAATAGTAATCAAATCGCCGGGCTCCGTTATAAAATCATTATGGCCATCGCAGGTAATAAGGGGATGCAGCTCATTTCTGGAACTGACGCGCAGCTCAATCTGTGCATCGCCATGCAGCGCAATAGGCCTGCTATTCAAGGTATGAGGGTTAAGTGGTACCACAACAATGGCATCCAGTTCAGGGAACAAAAGTGGCCCACCAGCCGACAACGCATAGGCAGTCGAGCCTGTGGGAGTGGCAACAATAAGTCCGTCAGAGCGCTGACTATAGACAAATTCGCCATCGACATACAGTTCAAAGGTCATCATACGTACTGACATGCCCGGATGCAGCACAATATCGTTTAGCGCTGTACCGTTGCCAATCTGCTGGCCATTACGTGTGACTGTTGTCTCTAACATAAAACGGCGAGTCTGCTTGTATTCGCCGTTGAGCACTGGCATCACACGCGCTTCGATTTCATCAGGAGAAATATCCGTGAGAAATCCTAAGCGGCCGCGGTTAATACCCAACAGCGGTACACCATTAGCAGCCATCTTGCGACAGGCACTGAGCATACTGCCATCACCCCCGACTACAATACCCAGATCAATGGCTCCGGCAAACTCTTCGATCGGAAGTCTCTTGTCTACGCTCCAGTCCACCAATTTAGCCGCCTGCTCTTCATACACCACCTCACGACCTTGAGAAATAAGAAAGGATTCTAATTTATGAAGAGACTCTTTTACCTCTGCAACATCGAGGCTGCCAAGTAATCCTATACGCTTAAAATGTGACATATTATGGGTTTCCAAAACGCTGATGATAATTATACCTGCTGTGGGATGAATTCACTCATTTTCAGGCATAATAGCCGCAGTTTGGTGTATTGGATACCAACCTTCGCTGGCAAGACGAAGCTGGTCTGGGGCTAGGACTGGAATGGCACCATTGTTATAGCGTTTTTGAAGGATTGAGCTATGCAGTTAGAAGCAATTGTTTTAATTGGTATGCCCGGTGCGGGAAAAAGTACCATCGGTATTCTCCTTGCCAAAGAATTGGGCCTGGATTTCGTTGATACAGATATTAGTATTCAGGTGCGCGAAGGCAAGACATTACAAAATATCAGTGACGAACAGGGTTATTTGGCCCTGCGCAATATTGAGGAGCAGGTGTTGTTAGCGGAGGATATTACTGGCAAGGTCGTATCGACCGGTGGCAGCGCGGTTTACTCGAACAGCGGTATGGCCCATTTAAAACAGACATCGGTTGTAATCTTTCTTGATGTGCCGCTAGCCGAGCTGGAGCAGCGAATTTCAAACTTTGCCACTAGAGGCATCGCCCGCCGACCCGAGCAGAGTTTTGAGGATCTGTTTGAAGAGCGTTCCTTATTGTATAGCCACTACGCTGATATTCGCGTTGATTGCAGCAACCTTGACCTCAATCAGGTGCTAGACAAGGTACTGCAAACAACGCGTGACGCTCTACTTTAATACGGTATTGATTGACTCACTGATGTGATCAATATTACGCGAATTAATGCCCGCCAAATTAACCCGTGTCGACGATACAATATAGATACCAAATTCTTCGCGCAGCCGATCCAGCTGCACAGTACTTATGCCCAAAAATGAGAACATACCATTTTGTTTTTCAATATGGCTAAAGTCGATACCCGCTGAGTTTCCCTGAATGGCATTGGTTAGCAGTGAACGCATAGATTTAATGCGCAGTCGCACCGCCTCTAACTCCACCTGCCAGTTAGCCCGCAATTGATCATCGCCTAGTATTAAAGACACCAAAAGTGCGCCATGAGCGGGTGGCATAGAGTAAATTTGTCGCGCAATAGACATGGCCTGACTGGCAACAATGTCCACCTGCTGAGAGTTCTCAGCAATAAAGGTGATTGATCCAGTGCGCTCGCGATAAAGACCAAAATTCTTCGAGCAAGACGAAGCAATAACCAACTCAGGTAGGCGTTCAGCCATCATGCGCATCCCATAGGCGTCTTCATCTAGACCATTGCCCAGCCCCTGATAGGCTGTATCTATAAACGGAACAAAACCTCGTTCTAGGGCCAAATCAGCAATTTGATCCCACTGTTCATGAGTTAGATCAGCACCAGTTGGGTTGTGACAACAGCCATGCAGTAGCACCATATCCCCAGAGGGCACCTGACGTAATGTTTCCATCATGGCGTCGCCGTTAACCTGATGACTTGCCATATCATAGTAGGGGTATTCTTTAATCTCAAATCCGGCGCTGCCAAGCAGAGGTATATGGTTTGGCCACGTGGGCACGCCTACCCATAGTTTGGCGTTAGGGGTAGCCCGCTGAATAACCTCCGCACCAACCCGTAGCGCTCCCGAACCACCCGGTGCCTGAATAGTTTTAATCCTTCCTGAGCTAAGAATACTGTGGTCAGCACCAAACAGTAATTGCAGCATGCGCTGATTATAGTCGGGGTCACCGGCTATACCCTGATAAGACTTGGTAAGCTCCAGCTCCATCAACTGAGCCTCCGCCTCTTTTACCGAGGCCATTACCGGTGTTCTTCCACGGTCATCCTGATAAACACCCACGCCTAGGTCAATTTTTAGTTCCCGGGTATCGGCGCGAAACGCCGCCATTAACCCCAAAATTGGGTCCATGCCAATTGGCTTTAAGGTTTCAAACATTGTTTTTTCCTAAGATTGAATTTGCACGACGCAAGTCTACTATGCTTTGCCGGGTTTGTTCAGTGCTTTGGGATTATAAAGAGGATATAAAGCGGTGCACCAAGCTATTAAAGGTATCTGGCTTCTCTGCATGCAACCAATGACCAACGCCTGCAATTACCTTTAGCTCGGCGTTAGGAAATAGGTGATTGATAACAGGCTTATGTTTTTCCTGAATATAGGCCGAGGTTTCCCCTTTAACAAATAAAGTGGGTCCCCCAAATGGCAGGCCCGAAGGTGCTGCAGCCAGGCTAGTGCCATAATTTTCTGCAATTGAAGCCATATTCAGCTTAACAGTCAACTGACCATCGGCGTTGCGCACAAGATTTTTAAGTAAAAAAGCTCGCGTCATCTGATCCGCCACATACTGGCTCATTATTTGATCAGCGTCACCGCGGCTGGTCAATTCTATTCCAGCCAGAGCCTTAAGTGCATCTAGAGCAGGCGCATTGTTAGTTTGCGGGTAGTCTACCGGCGCTATATCTGCAACCACCAACTGCTCTACAAGGTCAGGATGATTTAACGCAACCTGCATAGCAACTTTACCTCCCAAAGAGTGCCCTATAAGAATTGCTCGCGCTAAATTTAGGTCATTGATTAACATCACAATATCTGCCGCCATAAGCGCCAGATCCATTGCATCGTCATGAGGAGACTCGCCATGATTGCGCAAATCCACGCTAATCACACGATAACTCTGCGCCAGTACCTTGGCCAGATTGCCAAGATTACTCAAAGAGCCAAACATACCATGCATCAATATAACGGGTGTACCGCTTCCCTGTTCGGTGTAATTTAATGTCATTAGTCGGTTAAGAAGTCTCGCCCGAGTTTTGGCGATTTCGGTATTTATCTTTATTTTTACGGCCCTGTTTATAGAGCATAGGACGTAAACGGCGACGCAGGCGTGGGAAAAGGTAACTTAGGGTAGTGAGCTTACCGCCGAGCGCAGGCAGTGAAATTTCGGCTTCTTCGCCAGAAGCAATGCTCATCACCGCATCTGCGACCTGCCCAGCTGAACTCATCGGCTGAGAGAAAACTATATCTTCCACCTTATCTATCTCATCCATAATAAAGCCGGTATCTATGGGGCCTGGTGAAACTATACCCACATGAATGCCGGCCTCTGCGAGTTCATCGCGCAAGGCATAACTAAACGCACGCAGACCTGCTTTGGTACCAGAATAGGTAGCCGCGCCCTGCAGAGGCGCACGACCAGCCAATGAACCAATATTGACAATAGCGCCAGTTTCCGCGCGCCGTAAATAAGGAATAGCAGCGCAGGACAAAACCATAGGCGCGCGTAGATTAATGTCTACCATCGCGGCTATATCATCAGGGGCAACAGTTTCAAGGTCACCCCTAGAATGCATGCCCGCGTTATTGACCACAACATGTACAGCACCAAATTTGGCTTCTGCTTTTTTCAGTAATTTCAGGCACTGCGCTGTATCTGCAACATCCATAGCACTCGTCATAACGTCACATATTGGGCGCAGCTCTTTGGCAATGGCATTAAGCCCAGCACGACCACGAGCGCAGAGCACCAATTTCGCGTCTTGCGCGGCAAAGGCTCGCGCACAGGCTGCGCCTACGCCCGCTGAAGCGCCTGTTATAATGACAGTTTTACCGGCAAACGAACTGGGCATGTTTTGATTCCTATTATTTTCTACTGATTGCTTTGATTAATGATCGATCGTTCCCAAAATGCGCTTAACAATTTCATGCTAAATCAACGTAATAAATGGTTTAGTGCCGGTTTTATCCGAGCATACTTAAACTCAAACCCGCTGTCTTCAAGTTTTTTTGGCAAAACACATTGACCCTGCAATAGGAGCTCCTCGCCCATTTCACCAAACATCAGTTTGACCACTAATTCTGGCATAGCAAAAATGGCTGGTCGCCCAAGTGTAGCGCCCAAGGCTTTGCTGAACTGTTGATTAGACACCGGATGTGGCGCTGTGGCATTCACCGCGCCAACAATGTCTTCCTGCATAATGCAGTGCAATACGGCCCTGACCATATCGTCAATATGTATCCACGACATCCACTGCTTACCGGTGCCCATTGGACCACCCAATGCCAGCTTAAACGCCGGTAGCATTTTTGCTAATGCCCCCTCACGCCCCAGCACGATACCCGTACGCAAATAACAGACCCTACATCCAAGGCGCTCAAACTGCATAGCACTGGCCTCCCAATCACGGCATAATCTATGAGAAAATCCATCGCTGCCTGCCATCGTCTCATCAACTGGAGACTCTCCAGCCCCATAGTAGCCAACCGCAGATCCGCTAATAATCACCTTGGGTTTTAAGGTTCGACCACTAAAAAAGTCATAGAGCTGCTGGGTAATACCAACCCGGCTATCGACAAAACGGCGCTTTCGCGCAGGGGTCCAACGCCCTTTAGCGAGCGGTTTTCCCGCCAAATTAACCACCGCATCTATCGGCACACTCGTATTTATACCTGACAGTGTCTCAATGAGTTTAACCGATGAGGGCAACCTTTTAGCCACCGCTCGCGCATTGCGCGTCAACACAATCACGTGCCACCCTTCACTTAAGGCCTGCTGACAAAGGTGTCGTCCAATAAAACCACTACCACCGGTCACTAACATCGTTGCCATTTTTTATTCCAGTTAACTATTTACACCCATGGTAATGTGCTAAGTACGTAAAATAAACTCGAGAAGCCCACAATGTTTTCTTTACTCCCAGCAACTCGAGTTGGTAATATTCTCACCGCAAAGTGAACCCCGATTAATTCAACCAACCAAGGCACCCAATTATGAGTCTTGCTGATAAAGTATTGGCCGTAAATAACGATCTTCCTATTCGTACACATGCTCCTGTGCACAGCGGTAAAGTGCGCTCTGTCTACTGGCTGACAAAGGCAGATAGTCGCCGATTGATCGTTGAGAATAACTACGATGTTGCCCCTGATTCGCCGCTGGCCATTATGGTCATTAGCGACCGAATCTCGGCTTTCGAGTGTATCTGGCATGGTGAAGGTGGCATTGAGGGTGTGCCGGGCAAAGGCGCTGCGTTAAATGCCATTTCCAACCAGTGGTTTAAAATGTTTCGTGAGCAGGGTCTGGCTGATAGTCATATTTTAGATGTCCCCCACCCGCTTGTATGGATAGTACAAAAAGCCAAACCAGTGATGATTGAAGCAATTTGTCGCCAATATATTACCGGTTCTATGTGGCGTTCCTACGCGAAGGGTGAACGCGACTTTTGCGGTATTAGCCTGCCAGATGACTTAGCCAAAGATCAGCCGTTACCCGAGTTACTTATTACGCCTTCTACCAAGGGCATTCTCACGGATATTCCCGGGGTGCCCGAAGTTGATGATGTCAACGTATCGCGTGCAGATATTGAAACAAACTATCAGAGCTTTCAGTTTAAATCACTCGCCGATATTGATGTCTATGAAAAACTTCTCAGTGAAGGCTTTGACGTCATTAGTCGCGAGCTGGCAAAACTCGATCAAATATTTATTGATACCAAATTTGAATTTGGTTATGTCACTGACAAAGCTGGCAATGAAAAATTGATCTATATGGATGAAGTCGGCACGCCCGATTCATCGCGGATCTGGGACGGGCCATCGTACCGAGAGGGTAAGGTGGTAGAGAACTCAAAAGAAGGCTTCCGACAGCTGCTGCTCAAGCATTTTCCCGATCCGGATATTTTATTGGATAAAAACCGTATGCAGGAACGTCTGGCTCTGGCCGCAGATAATGCTCTGCCAGAGGCGGTCATTATGGAAGTGTCCAATACCTATGTGAGGCTTGCCGAAAAGATTACAGGCGAACCACTGGTAATATCGGATAATCCGAAAGCTGAGATTATTCAGATACTCAGTGAAAAATACGGGTTGATTGACTAGGTTGGTTGTTTAGCACTCAATAATATTGACCGGCACTTCTAGGACATGGGTAGCCAGACCACCGCGAGATGTTTCTTTGTAGTGCCGGTGCATATCCTCGCCGGTCTTACGCATGGTTTTGATCACCTTGTCCAGCGACACAAAGTGAGAGCCATTACCGCGCATGGCCATGCGCGCCGCATGAATGGCTTTGACCGCTCCCATAGCATTGCGCTCAATACAGGGCACCTGAACCAGCCCGCCTATGGGGTCGCAGGTTAGCCCAAGATTGTGCTCCATGGCAATTTCGGCAGCATTCTCGACCTGGGCCGGTGTACCACCCAGTGCTTCGGTCAATGCCCCGGCTGCCATAGAGCAGGCTGACCCCACCTCACCCTGACAACCGACTTCAGCACCGCTGATAGACGCATTTTTTTTATACAGGATGCCAATCGCAGATGCTGTCAATAAAAACCTGACGACGGCTTCATCAGAGGTCTTCGGTACAAAACGCATTAAGTAATGCATAACCGCAGGTATAATGCCGGCTGCACCATTGGTAGGCGCGGTAACGATCCGACCGCCAGCAGCATTCTCTTCATTGACCGCTAAGGCATAGAGACTCACCCAATCCAATACACATAACGGATCGGATAGCGATGCCTCTGGCTTGCTCAATAATTGCTCATGCAACTCTCTCGCTCGGCGCGGTACTTTGAGCCCACCAGGCAAGATGCCACCATTGCTAATACCGTTGTTCACACAAGTCTGCATCACCTCCCAGAGATTCAGCAGTCCATCCCGTGTCTCATGCTCTTTACGCCAAGCCTTTTCGTTTTCAAGCATTAGGTCGGAAATACTCAGTTTGTGTTTCTCACACAGCGCCAACAACTCAGCGGCAGAGTCAAAGGGATATGCCGTGAGGCGACTATCTTCAATAATGCAGTCAGCATCCGCGGCCGATTCATCGACTACAAAACCACCACCCACAGAATAAAAGGTACGTTTATTAATTTCATTTCCGAGACTATCAAACGCGGTAAAAACCATACCATTGGAATGAAACGGCAATACTTTGTGGCCATGCAAAAAGAAATCTGTAACATGATTATAATCAATACTGTGACTACCGCAGAGTGCTAAACGATGGTTGTCACGTATTGCGGCGACGCGCCGGGCTATCGAAGATACATCAACTGAATCAGGCAATTCCCCTTCTAGTCCCAATAAAACCGCTTTGGGCGTACCATGGCCCTTGCCTGTCGCGCCTAGCGAACCAAACATCTCAGCTTGGATACGACTGACCTGAGGCAATAGACCCGAAGACTGCAACATAGTTGAAAACTGGTTGGCGGCCAGCATTGGTCCCACAGTATGAGAGCTAGACGGTCCAATACCGACCTTGAATAAATCGAATGCGCTAATAGCCATATCTACTGTTAAAACCTCGAATCGCAAAGAGTTAACGCCAGAGCATAAACAACCGCTATAGCGCAAAATGCCCGTCTAAACCGATACATAATACTACTGAGGCGCAGTAAAGATAAGGATACTAACCGGGCGCCACATCTTATTCGACTAGCACCACTGACAACCCTATTAAAAACGACCTCGGCATGGCTGAAAGCGACCAATCAAATTAACAAAAACGGTCTAGACCTATTACATTTACTGGGTGTTTCGGGTAGAGTCATCGTTTTATTCTGATTGATGTGAAAAGCGATGACTGAACAACAAACAATTAATATCGACGCCCGAAAATTATTTAATTTAGGCTCTAATCTTTTGGTTGCTGGGTTCATACAGCAAAAACCAGAGGAGGCAAAGAAGCTGTTTAAAGAGCTTAAAACAGGTACTCGAGTTCGCGCCGGAGAATTAAAAGCGGAAAAAAGTGGTGCCACTATCCCCATCAAGTTGGAGCTCGAACGCAGTGAATATCGCGGCCAGTTTAACTACCCAAACTTTGAAATTGCACTCAAAACTCTATTGCAAAAATTTGAGACTGAGGTACGTAAGGACAAAGAGCTCAAAGAACTGCGCACCTTAACTAATGAAGCCAATGGCGGTATTTTGTTTAATCTACCCAGCGGCGTTCAGATTGGCGACAACCTCAACGTATTAATGATGTCTGTTGAGCCAATGGATGATTGCTTGGTCGTGCGCCTGATGTTCATGAATCCTGAGCAGTTTCAAGCATAAATCAAAGGGCACATTAGATGAGCAGTCATCTTTTAGACTTTAGTCAAAATCTAGCAGCGATTATGCCTGAAATCGGCAGTGATAGACTGCCCTCTTTGCTAATCAGTATGCTCAAAAGCCTAGTGCCCTTCGACAATGCAGTCATACTGCACTATCGTCGCAATGCCGATACAGCGGTTTATTACAACGATATACCCGCTCAGGCGCGTAAAACCCAGATCGATGGTTTTGTGGATAGTGCCTTTGTACTCGACCCTTTCTACCGCGCAGCTATTGACCAACAGGCTTCAGGCTTTCATCGTTTAACCGACCTAGCACCCGAAGACTTCGAAAAAACTGAATACTATCGTAGCTACTTCAAATACACCGAAATAAACGATGAAGTCGGCTATATCATCCATTTATCACCGACTGATTTTATCAATATTTCACTGGGCCGAATGACATTGACTCAGCGTTTCAATCGCACTCAAATAAGTCTATTACGCGACATTAATGATGTCATTGAAGAGATTTGTAAGCAGCAGTGGGACGGCCAAATACAACCAAATACCCACTATGCAAATCAATTACCAGGCCAACTCGACAGTGCACTAAAACATTTTGGCACTGCTTATTTAACCGATAGAGAATCTCAGGTTGTGCAACTTTTTTTACATGGCCACTCGACCAAGTCAATTGCCGAGCGACTGGGCATTTCACCAGAAACAGTAAAACTGCATCGAAAGAATAGCTATGCAAAGCTTGACGTTTCTTCTCAGGCGGAATTGTTTTACTTGTTTATCGATTCACTGGCAAGCCTAACAAGCTATTCAGGTGGTGACCCGCTGGTTGGATATTTATAACGTCATCTCAGACCCACATCCACTAGCCTCTTATCTTCAACCATGCATGCTATCATCCTCAGCTAAGTGATGGATCTCAAGGTTTCTCGGCACTTTTAAACATAGCCTTACAAAGGCCCCAACTTAACAGTTTAAACTCGCCAAGATGACACCTTAGTCAATTAAGAAAACACTACTTTACCCTCTTTGAGGCACCCGGTTATTTCCGAGTCAGGGGCGAACTGACCTGCCAAAATACTTTCCGCCAAGGGATTTTCAATCAACCGTTGAATTACACGCTTTAAGGGTCTAGCACCATAGACAGGGTCGAAACCTGCTTCGAGAAGCTTATCCAGTACTGCGCCATCTAACTGTAGTGTTAGATTATGCTCGCCCAGCCGCTTATTAAGCAGTTTAATTTGAACACCCGCAATACCGCGTAACTCATCCTTATCCAGTGGATGAAATACCACCGACTCATCGATACGGTTAATAAACTCGGGGCGGAAATGCCCACTCACCACATCCATAACAGCCGACTTCATGACATCGTAATTTTCCTCGCCCGCCAGTAACTGAATCACATCCGACCCCAGGTTAGAGGTCATCACAATAACGGTATTTTTAAAATCGACAGTGCGGCCCTGACCATCGGTTAAACGGCCATCATCTAACACCTGCAGTAAAATATTAAATACATCGGCATGCGCTTTCTCGATCTCGTCAAGCAGAACCACCGAGTAGGGCCTGCGACGGACAGCCTCGGTCAGATAGCCGCCCTCTTCATAGCCTACATAGCCTGGAGGAGCACCAATTAGCCGTGCTACAGAATGTTTTTCCATAAACTCTGACATATCAATCCGTACCATGGCATCCTCGTTGTCGAATAGAAACTCAGCGAGAGATTTACACAGTTCAGTTTTACCCACCCCAGTTGGCCCTAAAAATAAAAAGGAACCATTGGGTCGATTGGGGTCTGCTAGACCGGCCCGTGAACGGCGTACCGCATGTGACACTGCAACGACAGCCTCGCTTTGGCCCATTACACGCTTATGAAGTGAGTCTTCCATGCGCAGTAATTTTGCACGCTCGCCTTCGAGCATCTTAGACACGGGTATGCCGGTCCACTTGGCCACCACCTCAGCGACCTCTTCTTCAGTAACCTTGTTTCTAAGCAGGCGATTTTGAGTCTGTACTGCGTTGCTCGCACTGTCTAATTGTTTTTCTAATTCGGGAATAATACTGTATTGAATCTGTGCCATTGTTTCTAAATTACCAGCGCGATGGGCGGCGTCCAAATTGACCTTAGCCTGCTCGATTTCAGATTTAATATGAGTCGAGCCTTGCATAGACGCTTTTTCAGCTTTCCAAATTTCTTCTAGGTCAGCGTACTCTTTACTCAGTGTAGCAATATCGTCTTCGAGTTTTTGCTGGCGCTTTCGCGCAGCGGCATCTTTGTCTTTTTTAACCGCTTGCCGCTCGATCTTAAGCTGAATAAGACGGCGTTCTAGGCGATCCATCTCTTCTGGCTTAGAATCAATTTCCATACGTATGCGACTGCCCGCCTCATCGATCAGATCAATGGCTTTATCGGGTAACTGGCGATCAGTGATATAACGCTGAGAAAGTTTTGCTGCCGCCACAATAGCGCTATCAGTAATCTCAACACCGTGATGTACCTCATAGCGTTCTTTAAGGCCGCGCAGTATAGCCACGGTATCCTCTTCGTTAGGCTCTTCGACTAGCACCTTTTGAAAACGTCGCTCCAATGCCGCATCTTTTTCAATAAACGTACGATATTCATCTAATGTAGTGGCGCCCACACAGTGAAGTTCACCGCGCGCCAGTGCTGGCTTTAGCATATTACCGGCGTCCAGTGCACCCTCGGCTTTACCAGCACCGACCATAGTATGAATTTCATCGATAAATAAAATAATCTGACCTTCTTGCCTCACCAAATCTTTAAGTACTGCTTTTAAGCGCTCTTCAAAATCACCACGGAATTTTGCACCGGCTAACAGCGCACCAAGGTCTAATGTCAGAACCCGTTTGCCCTTTAAACCTTCAGGAACTTCGCCATTAATAATGCGTTGAGCAAGCCCCTCGACAATGGCTGTTTTACCGACGCCCGGTTCGCCAATAAGAACGGGGTTGTTTTTGGTTCGACGCTGCAACACCTGAATAGTGCGACGAATCTCATCATCTCGTCCAATGACGGGATCTAGCTTGCCAGCCTCGGCGCGTTCGGTGAGGTCTATAGTGTATTTATCTAGGGCTTCGCGATGACTCTCTGCATCTGGCGCTTTGACCTTTTCGCCACCACGGATCGACTCAATGACAGTTTTTGCTTTACCGATATCACCAAATTTGGCCAGCGTTTTACCCACTAGACCTTTATCGTCCAAGGCTGCCATCAAAAGTATTTCACTGGAAATATACTCATCGCCTTGTTTCTGCGCAGCCCGATCGGCCATATTGATTAAACGGCTGAGGTCCTGGGAAAGATTCGCTTCGCCTGTAGGTGAACTTACGCTGGCAACTTGATCCAGCTGTTGATTTAAAGCCTGCTGTAAACCAACCACATCAAAACCGGCTCGATTAAGAATCGGACGAATACTGCCACCCTCTTGGTTTAATAATGCTAACAACAGGTGTACCGACTCAATGCTCGAATGGTCATTACCTATAGCCATTGACTGGGCATCCGCCAGTGCGGTTTGCAGCTGATTGGTTAGTTTATCTATACGCATGGGTACTCTCTGATCTGTTTTTTCTTGCCTGTTGTAGTAGTTGGGGACTGCTTGGAGGGTTTTCAATGGTTGGCGTTAATACGTTGTTGTCGATCAATATATAATCCTGCGCTTCATTGCGGCATCGTGAGGATGAATGCTAATGTCTTTGCCCTCAGCATTCGCGGAACTACCAAGGGCGCGGGGGCAACAACCGAGTCTAGGGCAAAAAAAAGCCCCACCAAATGGCGGGGCTTACACTAATCAGTAGTTTAGACCACTAGGCTTGATTAAGTGCCGTGGTCATCTCTACTACGGCTTTTTTGCCATCTCCATAAACCATCAAAGTGTGATCCATGGCAAATAATGGATTGGGTAGTCCCGCAAAACCTGGGCTCAATGAGCGTTTTATCACGATCACATTTCTGGCCTTGTCGACATTGAGAATGGGCATACCGTAAATCGGGCTTCCCTCAGACTCGCGGGCCATTGGGTTAGTGACATCATTGGCGCCAATGATAATCACCACATCTGTATCTTCAAATGTTGGATTGATTCTGTCCATCTCTACCAGTTTGTCGTAGGGAACCTCGGCTTCGGCGAGTAGGA
>TARA_B110000046_G_scaffold19786_1_pt1 | contig 21542 bp, 32 predicted proteins | sample TARA_B110000046 | Tara Oceans TARA_B110000046 (sample SAMEA4397157) | marine metagenome | biome: Polar Biome; feature: [DCM] deep chlorophyll maximum layer (ENVO:01000326); material: water (ENVO:00002006), including particulate matter (ENVO:01000060) such as... | depth 40 m
TATCTTAATGATTTCTTGTAATTAAACTTTTTAATCTAAAGGAAATAATACCAAAGGATACTTTTTTATGTCAAGAGGAGTTTTAATAAAATTCTTAGTATTCTTCTTACTTTTGCTAATAATAAGCAGTGACGTAATAAAAAAAAATTCTTAAAATAAAACTTTCTGTACTACCTATGACCCCTGTTTATTGATGGTCATTTATACTCCTTGAGTTATTAACCTTAAGTTACGTAAAATAATTAATGGGACCTAGTTAGTTCTCCGAAGAATGATTAGAGGGAATATATGCTTCAAAAAACTATTAACCTGATGCGAAGAACTCTCCTTATACCTGATTTTTAACGACATACTTGAGGTAATACATCGTTCAAAGATTTCGCCTGTTATAATAGAATTACCGTTTATTACTAATATATTAATTCTGGGACAAAAATGACAATACTCGTGGTTGGAGGTACTGGTACCTTAGGAAGACAGATTGTAAAACAAATTTTAGATGAAGGTTACCAAGTAAAATGTCTAGTAAGAGACTTTCGTCGAGGGGCTTTTTTAAAAGATTGGGGGGCTGAATTAGTGTATGGTGACCTATCCCTACCTTCTACTCTCCCATTAGCTTTAAAGGGTGTAAGTGTTATTATTGATAGTGCTACTATTCGTTCAACAAGTAGTTATACTTCTGAAACTATTGATTGGCGAGGAAAACTTGCTCTTATTGAAGCTGCGAAGTTAGTTAACTTAAAAAAATTAATATCGTTTTCTGTGTTAAATGCTGCAGAAAATTCTTCTATTCCTTTAATGGATTTGAAATTAAAACTAGAAGAGGAATTAGCTGCATCTGGAATAAACTACACAATTTTCCAATGTTCCGGTTTTTTTCAAGGTTTAATTAGCCAATATGCTTTACCGGTTTTAGAAGATGAAACAATTTGGTTACAAGGAGATGCAGCACCAACGGCTTATTTAGATACTCAAGATGCCGCAAAAGCTGTCGTGCGTTGTTTAAATGAACCTTCTTACGACAATAAAATTGTTTCTCTTATAGGTGAAAAATTCTGGACATCTAAAGAAATTATTGAACTTTGCGAACGTTTATCCGGTAAAACAGCAAAAATTTCGTATATTCCGTCGATTGCCTTTAGTTTCTTAGGACGATTTTTCCGTTTGTTTGAATTTACTTGGAATATTGCCGACCGTTTACAATTTGGTGAAATTTCTAATAATTCTCGTTCATCGCTTAAGCCTTCCAACGAAGTTAGTTGGCCAGAGGGTCGATTAGGGTTAGAAAGCTATTTACAAGAATACTTTGGTAAGATCCTTAAGAAATTACGAGAAACGAATTATCAGCAATCTCAAAAATCTAACGAAATTTCTTTTCTTTAAACTTTAAAGTATAGTTTCTAATATCGCATGCAACTAAATAGCGGGACAATAATTGAACGGTCTTGAAGCACCTGAAAGGGTAGATATCCTTTTAAAATATTTATTGACTAATTAAGACTTTGTAATTTATAATAGGGCTTGTAAAGTAGAAAAGGGACTGTAGTTCAATTGGTTAGAGCACCGCCCTGTCACGGCGGAAGTTGCGGGTTCGAGTCCCGTCAGTCTCGTTTGTATTCCATTCAGGAAAGAGTTATTTGTGTAATTTACAATTTCTACGTGTAGTTCATGCAAATAATCTCTAGTTGCTAGGTTTTAGGTCTAGGTTAAAGTGGTTCAGTCCTCTTAACTCCTCAATAGTACCCACAACTCTATAGTGTAGGGTGCTTTGTGACAAGGGGGTTTTAATTATAGTGGCACAAAATACTTTAAGGGTCGCAGCATTAGCTGTTTAACAAGATTCACCTATATTTGATATTAAAAAACTTACCTATAAGCAATGCTAAGCATTACATTTAGGTAAGTTTTTTAATAAATGTTAAACGTTTATAACTTCAACATCAACACCGGCAGAAATATCTAAGTTCCTTAGATTTTCTAAAGTTGCATCCGTTGGTTGATAAACATCAATAATACGTTTATGTGTTCGAATTTCGAAATGTTCACGTGCATCCTTATTTACATGTGGTGAAGTCAAAACACAGTAGCGTCGTATTTTCGTAGGTAAAGGAATAGGTCCCACTGCATCTAACCCACTAGCTTTTACAGCACTCAAGATTTTATCACACGAGCTATCTAAAACCGGGGACTCATATGCTTTAAGACTTATTCGAAGTTTTTCCAGTTTCCCTAAACTCATAAGTTTTAATGAAAAATTATTCGATAATTTTTGATACTACCCCAGCACCAACAGTTCTTCCACCTTCTCGAATAGCAAAACGCATACCCTGCTCAATAGCAATCGGGTTAATAAGCTCGGCTGTCATTTTAATTCGATCTCCTGGCATAACCATTTCAGCGATACTACCATCATCACCGGTAAATTGTACAATTGTTCCGGTTACGTCCGTTGTACGAACATAAAATTGTGGGCGATAACCAGTAAAGAAAGGTGTATGTCTACCACCTTCATCTTTGTTTAAAATATAAACTTCCGCCTCAAACTTTTTGTGAGGTGTAATAGAACCAGGTAAGGCTAGAACCATACCACGTTCAATTTCTGTTTTTTGAATACCACGGATAAGGATACCGACATTGTCTCCTGCCATACCCTGATCTAGAGTTTTTTGGAACATCTCAATTCCAGTTACGGTAGTTACTTGCGTATCTTTCAGTCCTACAAGTTCTACAGAATCACCAACAGAAACCATCCCTCTTTCAATACGACCGGTAGCAACTGTACCACGACCAGTAATTGAGAACACATCCTCAATCGCCATTAAGAAAGTTTTATCAGTTTCTCTTTCAGGTGTGGGAATATAGCTATCAACTGCATCCATTAAGTCGTAGATAAGATCTACCCACTTATCAGCTCCTCTTTCTTTCGGACCGCCTTCTACAGCTTGTAGAGCTAAAAGAGCTGATCCCGAAACAAATGGAATTTCATCTCCTGGGAAATCGTAACTTTCTAGAAGTTCCTGTACTTCAAGTTGTACTAATTCTAGTAACTCTTCATCATCAACTTGATCTGCTTTATTAAGGAAGATAACTAAGTAAGGAACACCTACCTGTTTTGCTAGAAGAATATGCTCACGTGTTTGTGGCATGGGACCATCTGCGGCAGATACTACTAAGATACCACCGTCCATCTGCGCAGCACCTGTAATCATATTTTTTACGTAATCGGCGTGACCTGGACAATCTACGTGAGCATAGTGTCTAGTTTCCGTTTCATACTCAACGTGCGCAGTATTAATTGTAATACCACGTGCTTTTTCTTCGGGAGCTGAATCGATCTCGTCAAATTTCTTCGTAGCACTTTCATTGTAAATTGCTAACGTTGCAGAAATTGCAGCTGTTAAAGTTGTTTTACCGTGGTCTACATGACCAATTGTACCAATATTAAGGTGTGGTTTTGATCGTTCAAACTTATCGCGTGCCATTTTAATTTTAAATGTTAAATTTTTATTCTAAATAACTTTTGGCGAAAAAATTTTTGAAATTACTTAAAAGTTAGTATCTAAAATGTGCAAATGCTTTATTTGCATCAGCCATTTTATGCGTTTGTTCTTTTTTTCGGATACTATTACCAGTTTCCTTAGCTGCATCTAAAAGTTCATTTGATAACTTTACAGCCATACTTTTACCTGCCCGTGCACGAGCAAATTCCGTAATCCATTTTAATGATACGTTTGTGCCTCTGTAAGCTCGAATTTCAATTGGGACTTGATATGTTGAACCACCTACTCTTCGGGCCTTTACTTCTACTTGTGGAGTAACATTTTTTACAGCTTTTTCTAGCACGAGTACCGGGTTTTCCTCAGTTTTTGAAGAGATAATTTCTAAAGCGCTATAAACAATTTTTTGCGCAAGTGATTTTTTACCGGATTGTAAAATTCGACTAATTAATAAAGTAACTAAACGACTATTGTAAATTGGGTCTGGTTCCGCAAGTATTCTTTGAGCTTTACTTCTTCTTGACATCTTTAACTGGATTTATTACAAAGTTTAACTTAGATTAATTTTTTGGTTTTTTACCACCATATTTTGATCTACTTTGTTTTCGATCTTTTACTCCGGCTGCGTCTAGTGTACCCCTTACAACGTGATAACGACAACCTGGTAAATCTTTTACACGACCTCCACGGATTAAAACTACAGAGTGTTCCTGAATATTATGACCAATACCCGGAATATAAGCTGTAACTTCAAATCCTGAAGTTAACCTTACACGTGCTACTTTACGTAACGCTGAATTAGGTTTTTTCGGAGTTGTTGTATATACTCGAGTACAAACTCCTCGTCGTTGAGGGCAGGATTTAAGTGCGGGCGACTTCGTTTTCTTTTTATTTGCTACCCTTTCAAATCGAACTAATTGTTGTATTGTTGGCATAAAAATTATTTATTCATCTGTTTTTTCAATACCATATTTACGCATAAAGCGTTCTACTCGGCCTTCTGTATCCAAAATCTTTTGAGAACCCGTGTAAAATGGGTGATTACCTGACCAAATATCTACGTTTAAACGTGGTCTTGTTGATCCAACTTTCATAACTAATTGACCATCGCAGTAAACTTTTGCGTTAGGATACCATTCTGGATGAATTGAGGGTTTTACCATTTTATGTATAAAAAATTTAACGTTTAGAGAACTGTGGTGCTTTTCTAGCTTTCCTCAGTCCATATTTCTTTCTCTCTTTACGTCTAGAGTCGCGCGTTAATAACCCTTCGGACTTTAAAGATAAGCGGTGTTCAGGTGACATTTGACATAAGGCTCTCGCTACACCAAGTTTAATTGCGTCAGCTTGTCCTTTTAACCCACCACCGTGCGTATTTACGTGAATGTTATACATTTTTTCTAACCCTAAAACTGTTAAAGGGGTTTTTGAAGAAGTAATGTACTGAGAGTTATATTGTAAATACAACTCACCGATTTTTTGATTTACAGTCATAGAACCAGTTCCCGGTACTAATACCACTTTGGCAACTGATGTTTTTCTACGCCCTATACCAAAAAAAGCCGACTTCGTTTCTGAAGCAGATAAAGACATAATTTAAGCTTTAAGTTGTTTTTAATCGTTTAAATAAATTTTTAATTAAGTTCAAAGATCGCTAATTTGATTAGGTTGCTATGAGGAGCTCGATCTTGTCTATTAACAGTCGTTAGATATACTTATAAATATTTTTTGTGAAGGTCTTTGTCAAATTTGAGTTTTACTCGTTCGCAGACTTCGTCTGCTGATTTTTGACCAAAATTCTTGAACTCTAAAAGATCGTCTGCTGAATATTGCAGTAAATCATTTAGCGTATGAATATTTGCACGTTTTAGGCAATTATAAGCACGTACGGATAGCTCTAGTTCCTCTATAAAAATAGTTTCTAAGTGTTCTTCTTTTTTTTCTTCGAAAGAAGGAGAATCAAGAATTAAAGCTGAATTAGGTAAAGTATCCGTTATTTTAAGTAACCCAAAAGTACCTTCTAAAATTTTAGCCGCTGAACTTAGAGCGTCGGAAGGTAAAATACTTCCGTTAGTCCAAATTTCAAGTAGTAAACATTCTAATTCTGACGATGAATTACTTATGGAAGTTTCAACAAAAAAGTTTACCTGCGTTACAGGCATGAAAACTCCATCTACAGCTAAAAATCCCGCCGGAATAATTGAGTCAACTTTTGTACTACTAATATAGTTTTGACCCCGAGCAATTAGAACTTCCATCTCTAGGCAACCCTTTCCTGTTAAACTTGCAATATATTGTTCAGAATCAACTAAAGTAAGATCATTTGTTAATTCTAAATTGTTAGCAGTAACAATCCCAGGTCCCTTTACGATAAGCCTAGCTAAAGTCGGTTCAGTAATATTACCTTTTAAAGTAATTTGTTTTAAATTAAGGAGAATATCAATAACATCCTCTTTAACATTTGGGATTGTTGAAAATTCATGATTGATTCCCGTAATTCGTGCACCAACAATTGCAAGACCTTGTAAATTCGATAAAAGAACTCTTCTTAATGAATTTCCAATTGTTGTACTTTGCCCTTTCATAAAAGGCCCAAGAGAATATTTTGCATAAAGGCTGGTTGGTTCGTTTGCTGTAGACTGTAAGCACTGAACTTGAAACATGACGTTAAATAAACCTTTTTATATTTTCATGAGTATAAATAAAACCCCTATTTTAAATCGTTGATTTAAACTCTTCGTTTTTTAGGTGGGCGACATCCATTATGTGGTACTGGTGTCTTATCTTTTAGTACTAAAACTTGTAATCCACAACCTTGTAAGGCTCTAATAGCAGTTTCTCTACCACTTCCTGGGCCAGTAATAACTATTTCTGCCTCTCGCATACCTTGTTCGTAAGCCATTGTTGCTACTTTTTCAGCTGTAGATTGAGCCGCAAAAGGTGTACTCTTTTTGGCACCTTTAAAACCACTTCCACCAGCCGAAGCCCAACATATTGTATTTCCCTGCTTATCCGTAATATTTACAATTGTATTGTTGAATGTAGAGTTAATATGAACAATACCACTTGTAACTACTTTTTTTGTTTTCTTCGCGGAAAACCGCTTTCCTTGTTTAACCATTATAAATTTAAATATAAAAACAAACGATTATTTCTTCTTTGCTACTGGTACTTTTACTTTCCCTTTACGAGTTCGGGCATTTGTTTTCGTCCGTTGTCCGCGTACAGGCAACCCAACACGATGTCGTCTCCCTTTTGCGCTTCCAACGTCAGTTAACCTTTTTATGTTTTGAGAAACGAATCGACGCAAATCACCTTCTGTTTGGTAATCATTATCAACAATTGCTCTAATGTTTGTGATTTCTTCATCAGTTAAATCATTACAACGCGTGCTTGGAGAAACATTAGCTGCTTCTACAATTTGTTTCGCACTCATATTTCCGATTCCAAAAACATATGTTAACCCAATGTCAATCCGCTTATTTCGCGGTAGATCTACTCCTGAAATACGTGCCATTTTTTATCTAGCTTTTTTATTTACGTTTCATTTTTGCTCGTCCTTGACGAACTTTCAATCGAGGGTCCGATTTACAAATTAGATAGGTTCTCCCACGACGTTTCACGATTTGACAATCTTTTGATCGATTTTTTAAGTTACCTATCGAACTTACTACTTTCATAATTTATGGATAACGTTAGTTTTATTAGAAGTATTTAACCTTTCATTTAACAAAAAGATTATATAAATTAAGACAATTAAAATAACTTACCAATTTATGCTAACGGACTTTTAGTAAAAAGTCTACTTTTTTAGAAGTTCTCATAATTTTGTGTTACTAAATACCCACGTATTTGTGATGACACATCTGTAATTACACCTACTAAGATTACTAAAGACGTTAAATTTTTAAAAACATTAAAATGAAATAAGTTACTTAATACAAAAGGAAACAAAGCTAAAAATGCTAAGAAAATTCCTCCCATAAAAGCTAATCGACTTATTATTTGCTCCAGGTAGCGTGTTGTTTCTTTACCTTGTTTGAAGCCAGGAATACTATAGGCCATTTTTGTTAAATTTTCCGATAAATCTTTCGGTTTTAATACAATGAGTGCATAAAAACTGCTGAAGAAGATTACTAGAACTAAATTTAAGAAAAATGATAATACAGTTAAAACGCTTGTTAGTGGTATTCCCATAGAAGAAAAAATTCCCGTAAGAAGTACTTGCAATGGATAAAATAAGAGTGTTGCAATGGTTGTACTAAATACTAAAGGCATTATTCCACCTTGATTAAGCTTAATTGGAATATAACTATTTTTTAATTCTGCGCCTTGAGTACTTTTTTCTGTTGAATTAAAATTTAATTGGCGAGCAGAGACAATATTAATTTTTTTATACGACTCTTGCACTAAAACAATCATGCAAACAATACCTAAATAAATTAAAAAAATAAAAGCTGTCGTCAAAATACTATTAATACTCGATGTGCTATTTAATTCTTTAACAAACTCGTTAAAATTTGCTGGTATGCTTCCAATAATATTGATGAAAATAATCATTGAAGAACCATTACCAAGGTTTTCATTAGTTATAAGTTCAGCAAACCACATTGAAAGCATAGAACCGGTTGTAAGAGCAACAATTATTTTTAGAGCAAGTGTTAAACTCCAATTAAAAACAATCGGTTTTACTAAAAAAAACGCAATGCCCGAACTTAGAATTACCGCCCAACCGAATGTTAAATACCGCGTATACCGACTTATTTGTTGTCGACCTAATTCTCCTTCTTCCTTTTGTAAACGTTCTAATGAAGGTAATACAGGTGTTAGTAATTGAATTACAATAGAAGAATTAATATAAGGTAATATTCCAAGTGATCCAACAGCCAGAAAGGAACTTCCGGTTAAATTTTTTGCAAACCCAAATAACGGATTTGAAACTTGGTTTTGTGAGAAAATATCTAAATCTATATTGGGGACCGGTATATATAAGCCTAATCTTATAAGAATTAAAAATCCTAAAATCTTTAATATTTTCTGCCTTAATAAATTTGTTGTTTCAGAACCAACCATTTGATTTAAATTACGAAATCTCGTTAAGCATTATACGACCTTAAAGTACTTAAACCATTAATCGTGGCCCTAGCGTTATTTAACAAATTGTTCGAACCTAATTGTTTTGATAAAATGTTTTTAACACCAGCTAATTCCAGTACTGTACGAATCGAACTTCCAGCAATTACGCCAGAACCTGGAGCAGAAGGGCGAAGAATTAACTTTGCAGCACCAAAGCGTCCATTAGTTGAATGCGGGATTGAGTTAGAGCTAGTTAAAGGAACGGAAATAATATGTTTTTTTCCATCAGTTACACCCTTCCGTACAGCAGTAATAACATCACTTGCTTTACCAACACCAACCCCGACTTTGCCTTGTTCATTTCCGACAACAATAACTGCTCGGAAACTCATTTTTTTACCACCTTTAACAACCTTTGTTACGCGTTCAATAGAGACTACGCGCTCTGACCACTCAGATTTAGGTTTTGCTACTCTCTTAGAGCTCATAATAATTAATTGAATATTAAAATAAAGAAAAGTTGTCTTAAGATATTAAAACTATTTACCAGTTTTACCAGCTTTTCGTCTTATAAATTCCCCTTCATAAGCTATCCCTTTTCCTTTATAAGGTTCTGGTGGACGAACTGAACGAATCTTTGCTGCGAATTCCCCAACCATATCTTTTTGCACCCCAGAAACAACTACACTAGTAGGGTTCTCAACCTTTACTGATAATTCAGTAGGAGTAATCATTTTTACAGGGTGACTGTAGCCCATGTTTAGCACTAAGTCTTTACCATCAAGCTGAGCACGGTAACCAACACCTGTAATTTGTAGGCGTTTTTCGAATCCTTCAGAAACACCAATTACCATATTAGCAACTAGCGTTCTTGAAAGTCCGTATAATGCTTGCGAAAGCTTTGTATCTTGTGCTTTTTCTATAAAAACTTTTTGCCTACTATCATCCAAAGTACAACAAATTAATGATGGTAAAATTCTGGAAAGATTCCCTTTTGGACCATCAACGGAAATTTTTTGCCCATCTAATTTTATTGTAACTTTTTCTGGTACGGCGATAAATTTCTTACCTATACGAGACATAATTTAATTTGTAATTTACCAAATATAACATAAAAGTTCACCACCAATACCTTCTTTACGCGCTTGGTGATCGGTCATTAAACCTTTTGAAGTTGAAACAATTGCTGTCCCAAAACCTCCTAAAAACCTAGGCATTTTTTTAGCGCCACTGTAAACTCGTAAACCAGGTTTACTAATCCTTTGTATCTCTTCAATACAAGGTTTTCGATCTTTTTCACTATATTTTAGAGATACAAGTAATGAACTCTTTAACCCATTTTTTAATTCTTCAAATGAGTCAATTAAGCCTTCTGCAAATAAAACTTGTGCAATATTCCTTGTAACTTTTGTTGAAGGGATTTGTACAACTTGATGTTTTGCCAAATTCGCATTACGAATTCGAGTCAACATATCAGCTATAGTATCAGTCGTCATTGTCTTAATTATTAATAATTAGTTTATATTAAAGCTTCGCAAAAGGCATTCCAAAAGCTTTTAATAAAGCATGAGCTTCTTCGTCTGTTTTAGCTGTGGTTACAATAGAAATATCCAAACCACGTATTTGCGTTACATCATCATACGAGATCTCTGGAAAAATAAGTTGTTCCTTTAAACCGATATTATAATTACCACGGCCATCAAAACCATTGGAATCAATTCCTCTAAAGTCTCTTATTCGAGGTAAAACAATATGAATTAGTTTTGTTAAAAACGTGTACATTTGCACCTTACGTAAAGTAACTGAAGAACCGACAGCCATACCATCTCGAATTTTAAATCCTGCCACAGATTTTCGTGCCTTATTAATCATTGGTTGTTGACCTACAATTAAAGCCATTTCTTCTACACTAGCGTCTAATTCTTTACTATTTTTCGATGCTTCACCAACCCCTCGGTTAACAGAGATCTTAACGATTTTGGGTACTTGTTCAATATTTTTGTAACCAAACGCTTCTATCATAGCAGGAACAATTTCTTGCTTGTATAAGCTTTTTAAGTCTAGTTTCATGATTAATCAATTTCGATATTTAAGATTTAAATGTTTCCTTTTTATAGTACTTCGGGTGCTAAAGAAACAATTTTTGTAAAACCTTTTTCTTTTAATTCTCGAGCAATAGGGCCAAAAACCCGCGTACCACGTGGATTGTTTTCCTTATTTATAATAACGGAAGCATTATCATCGAAGCGTAATCTAGAACCATCTTTTCGGCGTGCTGATTGTTTTGTACGAACAATAACAGCTCGAACAACGTCTGAACGCTTTACAGCAAGGTTCGGTGTTGCATCTTTAACAACACCTATTATTACATCCCCAACATGTCCATATCTTCGGTTACTTCCAAGAATTCGGATACACATTAGTTTCTTAGCACCACTATTATCTGCTACTCTTAGACAAGTTTGCGGTTGTATCATTTTTTATGTTGATGACTTTCTTAAAATACTAGTTAAGACCCAATTTTTTGTTTTACTCATAGGGCGAGTTTCACGAATACGAACTTGATCACCAATTGAAGATGATGATTCAGAATCGTGAACAGCATAACGTTTTGTTACAGTGATAACCTTTTTGTACCTTTTATGTAAAACTCGATCATTGACAGCAACAATTCGAGTGCTATTCATTTTATCGCTAACGACAATTCCAATTCTTTCTTTTACGGCCATAATTGGTCTTTTAAAAAAATATAGTTTTTTTAATTAAAACGTCGCCATGTTAATTAACTTATGCGCGTTCTAAGATTTTTGTTTTTATCGGAAGCTTATATGCAGCTAACTTTAAAACTTTGTAAGCCATTTCTTGGCTTAAACCATTGATTTCAAAAAGAACAGCACCTGGTTTTACGACAGCTACCCAATAAGCAACTGTACCTTTTCCGGAACCCATTCGTGATTCTGCAGCTCTTTCAGTAATTGGTTTATCAGGAAAAACACGAATCCAGATTTTCCCTGTACGACGAACATATCTGGTAAGACTACGTCGTGTGGCTTCTATTTGTCTTGATGTTAACCAAACAGGCTCTAAAGCCTGAAGACCGTATTCACCAAAAACAATCGTGTTTGCTTTTGAAACACCTTTAAATCGTCCACGATGTTGGCGGCGAAATTTTGTTCTCTTAGGAAGTAACATAAACTTTTACTTATCCAAAACTTAATTAAAAAACTTCTTTATTAAATATCCAAACTTTAATGCCTAGGACACCGTATATTGTATTTGCGCGGTGCGTTGCATAACTAATATCGGCTCTAAGAGTTTGAAGAGGTACTCGGCCTTCTCGAGCCCATTCAGCCCGTGCAATTTCTGCACCATTAAGACGCCCGGCAACCTGGATTTTAAATCCTTTAACACCACTTTTCTGTAGCATTTGTGTTGTCTGGCGAATAGCTTTTCTAAATGCAACACGCTTTTCCAGTTGATCACCTATTGAACGTGCTACTAATAGACTTTCATTCTCACTCTTCGTAATTTGGCAAACTTTTATACGGATTTGCTTTGAATTACCGACGAGAGATTTAAGGCTATCTCTAAAATTATTAATGATACTACTTTCCTCATTTTCACCTGCGATAGCTTTTGGCCTTGCAGCATGAACCAATAACTCAAGCTGGTTTACTTTCCTTAAAATTTCTAATTTCGTAATCCCAGCTTTACTATAAATAGCTTCGAACTCTTTTTCGAAAAAAGTTCTTATTTTATAGTCTTCTTTTAGAACTTCACTATAAGCACCATAGTTAGCAAACCACGTTGAACTATGTGTTTTATTAATACCAATCCTAAGACCGGTTGGATGTGTTTTTTGTCCCACGAACTATACCCTTGTAATTAATTTTTAAATTTTTAACTTTCCATAACAATTGTTATGTGCGATGTAGCTTTTAAAATTCGATAAGCTCGACCTTGTGCTCTTGGACGAAAGCGCTTCATTGTAGGACCCTGATCAGCAAATGCCGACTTTACCGTTAATTTTGTTTCATCGAACCCAAAGTTATTTCGCCCATTTGCTGTTGCAGAGCGCAGAACTTTGATAATTGGGGCACAAGACGCGTAAGGCATAAACTCTAACAGGAGTAAAGCCTCCGGGTAAGTTTTTCCTTGAATTTGTCTAAGTACACGACGAATTTTACTCGGCGACATCCTAACGAATTTCGAAACCGCTCGTACTTCTTTTCTTTGTACAGAGTTACTATTCATAAATATCAACTAGCGTTTTCCTTTCTTATCTTTTTTTACGTGTGAACGAAAAGTTCTTGATGGGGCAAATTCTCCTAATTTGTGACCAATCATTTGATCAGATACAAAAACAGGAAGATGTTGATGCCCATTATATACTGCGAAGGTATGGCCAATCATATTGGGTAAAATTGTTGTTGCACGTGACCACGTTTTAATAACATCTTTTTTACCACTAGCATTCATTTGCTCAACTCGCTCAAATACGTGCGAAGCTACAAAAGGCCCTTTCTTTAAGGAACGTGCCATTTTTAATTACTAAAAAGTTATAATTTATCTGTCGTAAAATTTTATTCTTAACGACGGGAACGTAAAATATATTTACTACTTGCTTTTGTTTGCTTACGGGTTTTAATTCCTAAAGCCGGTTTACCCCAAGGTGTTACTGGTTTTGCTCTACCAATTGGAGAACGACCTTCACCTCCACCATGTGGGTGGTCAATCGGATTTTTAACTACACCACGTACTTTTGGTTTTTTTCCAAGCCAACGGCTTCGACCCGCTTTTCCGAGTGTAATGTTAATACTATCCACATTACCAACTTGACCTAAAGTAGCGTAACATTTTTTATTAACTAAACGAACTTCATTTGATGGAAGCTTTAAAGTTACAAAGTCCCCTTCTTTAGCAATAAGCTGAGCGTAGGTCCCTGCAGCGCGGGCAATTTGACCACCTTTACCTAAAGTTAATTCTACGTTGTGTATAATACTTCCTAAAGGGATAAATTCTAGCGGCATAGAATTTCCAATTTCAATAGGAACAGTGGATCCCGAAGAAATGGACATCCCAACACGTAGTGAACGAGGGGCTAAAATATATTTTTTTGACCCATCATTATATTGTAATAATGCTATTCTTGCATTTCGATTCGGATCGTATTCAATAGTAGATACGGTAGCTAACAGATTGGATTTTCGCTGGAAGTCTATAATACGATATTTTCGTTTATGTCCACCTCCGCGACCTTTTACCGTAATAACACCACGATTATTTCGTCCACTGCAAGCTCTCTTACCGAACGTCAAACTTCTTTCTGGTTTTACTTTGGTTAAATCATCAAAGTATGAAACAGATTTAGAACGGGTGCCTGGGCTATAAGCCCTATACAGACGAATTGCCATATTTCTTAATTTCCGATTTTTTAACGTCTATTATTTTTTCTCGTATCCTTGTGTTCGAGCCTTTCTTTTTCTATTCTTCTTCAAATAAAGTGATTGAACTTTCGGCAGCGAGCTTAACTATAGCTCTTTTATAGCGAGCCTTTGTTCCAATAAATTTTCCTACTCTACGTTTACGTAATGGCAATAAAGAAGTATTTACCGAAATTACTTTTACATCGAATAATTGCTCCACAGCAGACTTAACAGCCGTTTTAGTGGCCTTGGGATCAACTGCAAAACTATATTGGTTTTGTTCAATTAACTTGATTGTTTTTTCTGTCAGGAGCGGATACTTGATAATACCAAGTAAATCTCTTTGATTAGGTTGAATGTAGGGCATAAAAATTCTATTGTAAACTAATCTTTTAAACCACCTTCATTGGTTGAATTTTTAATAAGGTATTTTTCTTACCTGGTACAGAACCTTTAATAACTAAAATGTTTTCTTCTGTATTAACATAAAGAATTTCTGTATTTTTGAGAGTGACGTTTTGTCCACCCATTCGACCAGCCATTTTCTTGCCTGGATAAACACGCCCTGGTGTACTACCGGCCCCGATACTACCTGGTAATCTATGGTTTTTTGAACCGTGTGTCATAGGACCTCGACTAAAATTGTGTCGTTTTTGGTTACCCGCAAATCCTTTACCAATACTTTTTCCAGTTACGCGAATTTTTTGGCCTTTAGCAAACGTGCCGACATTTAAAGTTTGACCTAACTTAAACTCAGTAGGATCACCAACACGAAATTCTCCAAAGGAATTGAATCCTTGATCACCAACCTTTTTTAAGTGACCTCTTGTTGATTTATTTAATTTATCTAGTTTTTTTTCCTCGTAGGCAATTTGTACAGCATTATAGCCATCAGTTGTGATGCTTTTAATTTGACTAATTTTACAAACACCAGCTTTTAAAATAGTCACAGGAAAAATAGTACCAGACTCATCAAAAACTTGAGTCATACCCACTTTCTTTGCGAATAATCCGACTTGCATAAAAATAAATATAAATTTTTAGAATGGACTCAAAACAATGCAATTTATAAAAAATTATGTATTATATAAAGTACAATATTGCCCTTATATATATTAGCAGTATAAAGGAAATATACGTTTCTTGTCTACTATTATCAAGCTACTTTAAATATAATTCGGGGATAGTTTTTTAATAGGATCGCTACGGTAAATACACCTTTTATATTTGAAGAATAAAGTTCTATACTTAAATTAGAGTAATAGATATAAATATATAAAATCGATAATCTAGTAAATGGTTAAAGTTATTGGTATTGATCTTGGAACAACAAATTCTGTTGTTGCAGTAATGGAGGGTGGTAAACCAGAGGTTATAACAAATGCTGAAGGTCAGCGTACAACACCATCAGTAGTAGCTTACACAAAAAAGGGTGATCTTCTTGTGGGGCAAATTGCTAAACGTCAAGCAGTTATAAACCCTGAGAATACGTTTTATTCGGTTAAACGTTTCATAGGGCGTAAAACCAGTGAAGTAAATGAAGAACTTCGTCAGGTTTCTTATAAAGTAATTCAGACCGAAGATATTATTAAACTGGATTGTCCAGCTTTAAGTAAGCAATTTGCTGCTGAAGAAATCTCTGCTCAAGTATTACGAAAATTAGCCGATGATGCGTCAAAGTATCTAGGCGAAACAGTTAAACAAGCTGTGATTACGGTTCCTGCTTACTTTAATGACTCTCAAAGGCAAGCTACTAAAGACGCTGGAAAAATTGCAGGTTTAGAAGTTTTACGAATCATTAATGAGCCCACAGCAGCATCACTGTCATATGGGCTAGACAAAAAAGATAACGAAACGATTCTAGTTTTCGACCTAGGTGGAGGTACGTTTGACGTTTCTATTCTTGAAGTTGGTGATGGAGTTTTTGAAGTTTTAGCTACATCAGGTGATACTCATTTAGGTGGTGATGATTTTGACGAAAAAATTGTACAGTGGCTTGTTAAAGAATTTAAGAACCAAGAAGGTATCGATTTAACACAAGATAGTCAAGCATTACAACGTTTAACCGAAGCTGCAGAAAAAGCAAAAATTGAATTATCAACTCTTACACAAAGTTCAATTAATTTACCTTTTATTTCGGTAACACCAGAAGGTCCGAAACATCTAGAAAAAGAATTGACTAGAGCAAGTTTTGAAGAATTATGTTCAGATCTAATTAATCGTTGTCGAACACCAATTGAAGTTTCATTAAAAGATTCTGAATTAACTCCCGAAGCAATTGATCAAAACGTTCTTGTAGGTGGTTCGACACGAATTCCAGCTGTGCAACAAATTGTTGAGAAAATTTTAGGAAAAACACCAAACCAAACTGTAAACCCTGATGAAGTTGTTGCGGTCGGGGCGGCTGTACAAGCTGGTGTACTAGGTGGTGAAGTTAAAGATATTTTACTTTTAGATGTTACACCTTTATCTTTAGGTGTAGAAACTTTAGGTGGTGTAACTACTAAAATTACACCACGAAATACTATTATTCCAACAAAGAAGTCGGAAACGTTTTCAACAGCTGTCGACAACCAACCAAATGTTGAAATACATGTTCTGCAAGGTGAACGTGAATTAGCTAAAGATAATAAGAGTTTAGGTACGTTTAGACTAGATGGTATTGCTCCTGCTGCAAGAGGAGTACCACAAATTGAGGTGACATTTGATATTGATGCTAATGGTATTTTATCAGTTACAGCAAAAGATAAAGCGACGAACAAGATGCAATCTATTACGATATCTGGTGCTTCAACTTTACCAAAGGATGAAGTTGAGCGTATGGTGAAAGATGCGGAAGCAAACGCTGCAACGGATAAAACAAAAATTGAACAGATTGAAGTAAAGAACCAATCTGAAACAATTTGTTATCAAGCAAAAAAATCCCTAGAAGAAAATAGTGACATCCCAGAAGCGGATAAAACAAAAATCCAAGGTTTAGTATCGGATCTTGAAGCAGCTATTGCAAAAGAGGATTATGCTGCAATGAAAGATTTAATGGCACAATATACAAGTATACAAACTGCAAATGCTGAAGGCTCGCAAAGTACAACTAATGAAGATGCTATCGATACGGATTTTTCAGCGGAAAAATAGAAATTAATTCATAAGATCATGAATTTAAAAAAGAATCAGTAGACAATTTGCGCATTGTCTACTAATTCTTTTTAATAAAAAAGTACATATTTGAATTTGTCTAAAATAACAAACCGTGCTAGTATATTATTTATATAGGGTCGATGCCCGAGTGGTTAATGGGGACGGATTGTAAATCCGTTAGCATAGCTTACGTTGGTTCAAATCCAACTCGGCCCAATCTATTTGTTTTCCAGTTATGAAGTAGATTTTTTTTAAGTCTGTGTTAATTAAACTTAATTTTCTACACTAAATATTTCTTTTTCTCTTTAATAAAAAAAGAAACTGTTTTTTTCGGTAAATTAATATATAATAAAATCACCAAAATTATAATTTTTGTTACATCGAAACCTAATTATATTGGGCTTGAATAATTGTATTAAAAACTATGACAGACATATTAAACTTACAAATTCCTTCGCCAACATTTGGTGGTAGTACTGGTGGTTGGCTAAGAGCAGCCGAAACTGAAGAAAAATACGCTATTACTTGGACAAGTAAAAAAGAGCAGATATTCGAAATGCCCACAAGTGGGGCTGCATTAATGCAAAGTGGTGAAAACCTTTTATATTTAGCAAAAAAAGAGCAATGTCTTGCTCTTGGAACACAGCTAAGAACACTTTTTAAAATTAGTGATTATAAGATTTACCGAATTTTCCCTAACAGTGAAGTTCAATACTTACATCCAAAAGATGGGGTATTCCCTGAAAAGTTAAACCAAGGCCGTATTGGTGTTGGTAATATTGGGCACTCTATTGGAAAAAACCCTCAACCTGTTAATGTGAAATTCACTGGAAAAAATACATTCGACTAATTAAAATTAAATCGAAAACGTATTAATTGTTGTGTTTGAATCTTAAGAAAAACATAAGAATGAAATTAGCATTTTATAGTTACCTCAATGGGTAATAATTGGTTGAGTACTCTATAATTACAATTAATATATTTATTGTATTTACTATTTGATAAACAAAAATTAAGAATTTATAATTACAATGCTAAAAAACAAGATTTTAGTAGCAAGTATTCTATCAACTCTTTTCGTTAATTTTAATGTTGCACCTGTTAATGCACTTGAATTAGATGAAGATACACGAACTGTAACGTTAGATGGTAAAGGTAATAGTGTAGTACTTACACCTGAGCAGGTAAAGCGAGGTAAGCGTCTATTTAACAACGCTTGTGGTACATGTCACGTAGGTGGGCTTACTAAAAACAACCCTAACGTAGGTTTAGATACAGAATCACTAAGTTTAGCTACGCCAGCCCGCGATAATGTTACTAGTTTAGTAGGATATTTCAAGGACCCAATGACGTACGATGGGCTAGATTCGATTTCTGAGCTTCACCCAAGTATTAAGAGTGCTGATATTTTCCCTAAAATGCGTTCGTTAACAGATGAAGATCTGTTTGCAATTGCAGGACACATCCTATTACAGCCAAAGGTTGTTAATGAGAAATGGGGTGGTGGAAAAATTTACTACTAATGTAGTAGAAAAAAATGGTTAATTTTTTCTTCGGGAAATGCTTTAAATAAGTAACGCATTTGATTAATTAATTTACAAACCCTAAAGATATTATCTTTAGGGTTTTAATCTAAATATACCTTTTAATCCTGTTATTTTAGTTTATTTAAACAAATGAAAAAAAAAGATATATTCTTTAATTATCTATTATAATGAAAAGATCTTTATCCAAGTGGAATTCTATAGAAATAAATATTTTAGTCTGTAGTTTAATTGCTCTCATCCCTAATAGCTTATTATTTAAAGAGCTAAATATTAAAAATAGTCTTCCTTATATCCGCCAGGATACAAATCTAATTTTGATAAATTTATATTATTTAGAGAACCTCTCTTTTCTTTTGAATAAACAATCGGTACGGAAAATTGCGTATAATATTTTACAACCTCTACTGCAAGAAATTAAAAAAGAAAATGAAGAAACTTTTAACTTAAAACGTGACGCGGTGGAATACGAAGCGTTAACAAAGTATCTACAAAAATTTAAATATTCATATAAGGAAATTTTCCTTAAAAAAACATTAATGGCAAAACAGATAGTATCAGAAAAAGAACTAAATTTTCTTGCTATAAAATCGTTATTTTTTCTAGTCGGAACATAAGTAAATGGAATATTAATTTGTATTTAAATGGTTCTTAATTTAATTAGTATATTTAGTGGATTTTTATTCTCAAGTATAATTGATACAAGTTTAGGTGAATTTAATGAATGGGCCATAGTTGGAGCTTCTTTAATAGTCGCAACTACTGAAAGTTTTAATCGATTTTATTATTTCATAATTAAAAAAACTAAAGGTAAAAAAAATGGTGCCGCGGTATTTGATTCACTGAATAATTTTAAAATTGGTATCGTGTATGGACTAATTGTGGATGGGTTTAAATTAGGGAGTTAAAGGACATTCATTTTTTTACGGTGAATGGTGAAAAGAATAGCATATAATTTGTATTATGAACCTTAATATGGATACTAATACATGATTTCAGATTCTAGTATTTTTCTTGCACTGGCAATTGCGTTAGTTGCTGCGATTATGGCAATCGGGTTAGGTCGCCAACTTTACATCTAAGATACAAATCTTATAGCCTAAAAAGGTTAATAATAGGTAAGTTCTTAATTAAAGCTTAATTTTATTAACCTTTTTAGCCAGTAGAAAAGTATCAACACTGATTACATTAAAGTAAAGGACTCGGTTTCGGTCTTCTTTCAACCCAATTTATTAAATATGAGTATTATAAAATCTGACCGTACGTATGTAATCCTTTTCCTAAAAAATTCACACCTAAATAACAAATCCAAACAACAATAAAACCAACAGAAGCAATCATCGCAGGTTTTCGTCCTTGCCATGACTTTGTAATTCGAGCATGCAAATACGAGGCAAAAACTAACCAAGTAATTAAAGCCCATGTTTCTTTAGGATCCCAACTCCAGTAGGAACCCCAAGCTTCGTTTGCCCAAACGGCACCAGCAATAATACCAATCGTAAGTAATGGAAAACCAAAACTTATAGTTCGATAACTTAGATTATCCACGCTTTCAAGTAAGTTAAGACGGTTGTCTTTTACAATAGCTACAGGATTATTGTCTTCAAGTAAAAGATTAGAATACTCTTCAGATGACTCTTCCTTGTAAAAAGCTGTGCTTACCAAATTATTATTAGAGAATGAATTTCCGTATGAATTTCCTTGCAAAATAATCTCTTCTTTTTTTCCCGTTGTAAGGATAAGAAAAAGAATGCCAAGTAATGAACCAACGATTAAGCTTGCGTAACTTAACATCATTACTGTAACGTGCATCATTAGCCAATTCGACTTAAGTGCTGGAACAAGTGGAGATGGAGCCTGCATACTTTCGGGTAAGGATAAACCAGCAAAGCCTACAACAAAAAGTGAGATGGGAGTACTAATTGAGCCAACTATGGAAGTTCTCGTTTTTTGTTCAAGTATTGCACTCGTAAATGTAATACCCCAAGCTAAAAACATTAAGGATTCATAGAGGTTACTTAATGGAAAATAACCATAAGTTAACCAACGCAGACTAAGTAAGCCGAAAAGTGATATATTAGCTGTTAATATTCCACCAAAGCTTATTTTTGTTAAAAGTTTTAAATCTGTATAAATTAGACTTGCCCAATAAACAATCGTTGTGAGCAATAAAACTAAAAATATAAGATTATCTAGAGATGATTGTATGTCCATTATACTGAGGGTTTATACCTATATAAAAACTAGTATTTACAAAGTTTGTTAAGAAAACCCTGAAAATAATTTACGCTACTTCTTCTTGCTCAATAAGAACGAAAAATAAAGCAAACATAAGACCAGGGAATACTAATGTAACAATTGGTGTTAAAATCGGCGGTAAAAACGATGCTGTCATTACTATTTTGTTTATATATTTAAATTCACATTGCAACCTTTTAAGGAATTGCAATAATTTAGTAACAATAAATTAATTTACTAATTACTATAAATTCTAACACTTTATTAGGGAAAATCTTAACCTAAGAGTAAAAATCTATTTCGCATAAGGACTAATAAAAGTCGGTATTTCTGAAACAGTAAATATTTTAAAAAGAATTAAAGATTGACAAATTATACATTTTATTGCACAATTTAAACTGTATGACTTGTATCGCGGGATAGAGCAGTTTGGTAGCTCGTCGGGCTCATAACCCGAAGGTCAATGGTTCAAATCCGTTTCCCGCTATCTAAAAGTAAAGTATTACAAATATTTTAGAATATACGTAGTATTGGTCTATTGAGATTTTTTAAAATGCTTTAATTATTATCGCCGTACGGAAACCGCATTTTATAATAAGCTATCTCTTCTAAGTAAAAAAAAA
>TARA_B110000046_G_scaffold12554_1_pt1 | contig 21516 bp, 19 predicted proteins | sample TARA_B110000046 | Tara Oceans TARA_B110000046 (sample SAMEA4397157) | marine metagenome | biome: Polar Biome; feature: [DCM] deep chlorophyll maximum layer (ENVO:01000326); material: water (ENVO:00002006), including particulate matter (ENVO:01000060) such as... | depth 40 m
ATAATCTTTCCATTTCTGAGTGGATACATTACCAAATGCTTATTAATCCCCATATATACTGTTGGCTCTATGGACATTCCATTAGAAGGAATAAGTGCTCTCCAAGCAATTTGTTTCATAAAAACTGATGGGCGTTGACCAAACCAATATTGCCTCACCGCTGAGTTCATACCATCTGCTGCTACAGTTAAATCAAAATCAAAAACTTCAAAATTATTTACTTTAATTTTCGACCCAGAACCACCAGAATTAATAACCTTAGCTTTGGATCCTAGAACAATATTAACACCTAAACTCTTTGCACGAGCAACTAATGCTTCAATTAAATCAGCGCGATGTAATTGCATGTAGGGTAAGTTTAAATCTTGGTTATAGTGGATTTCTGTGATGGCTTTCTCAGTTTTATAATCTTTAAATATAATATTTTTTGGGAAACCCACTGATTTCAAATAATCAGGATAGATACCAAGCTTTGTTAATACATTAATACCATTTGCACTTATTTGAATGCCTGCACCTACTTCAGATATCGCTAATGCTTTTTCATAAAGAGTTACTTGGCTACCGAACTTCGCAAAGGCAATCGCTGAAGCTAAGCCACCAATTCCACCACCAATAACTCCAATTTTTTTATTTAATAGTGTCATTAAACTCCAAACAAAAACACCGCGTGATTAGACGCGGTGTTAATCTTATTTGATTCATACATTCATATCAGTCGTCTCTATGAACTTTTTCTTTTCGTTCGTGTCGCTCTTGAGCTTCAAGTGACAAATTCGCTGTCGGCCTTGCCTCAAGTCTTTTCAAAGAAATTGGTTCCCCAGTGGCATCGCACCATCCATAGGAACCATCTTCAATTCGTCTAAGTGCACTATCGATTTTTGAAACAAGTTTTCTTTGACGATCGCGCGTTCTTAATTCTAGCGCTCTATCTGTTTCCTCAGAAGCTCTGTCGGCAACATCTGGAATATTACGTGTGCCCTCTTGCATGCCTTCAATGGTATCTCGGCCATCAGCAAGCAATGCTGCTTTCCAATCCAATAATTTCTTTTGAAAATACTCTACTTGACGATCGTTCATAAATTCTTCGTTGTCAGTTGGATGGTATTCAGTATCTAACACTTTATTAACTTTCATAATAAGACCTAATTTTGTTCAGGTAATCTATATTTTATTGTTCCGTATATTAGAATCTTATAGATGTCACGCCCTTCTTTTGAATGATTAGAATACTTATAATATTTATGTTTATAATCATATATGGTGGGCATGATTCATAATGTGGTATATCTATTATACAAAGAGTTTATAAAACAGGGTAAAAAAATAATAAAATGTTAAAATTTTCACCAATTTTACTCGCCGTCTTATGGGCTGTAGTTATGTATTATGTATCTGCATGGCGCACAAAATCAGAAATGGATAATAAATCAACTATATTAAATGATCCACCTCTTGAAAAGTTAACAGATCAGATGGCAGATACTTTAGATTTGCAAAAAATAAAGGTGAATATTTATGAAATCGAACCAATAAACGGACTAGCTATACCTGATGGGCGTATTTTTATTACAAGAGGATTTATGAAAAAATACTATAACGGAGAGATAACAGCACCAGAATTAGCAAGCGTTATCGCTCATGAATTGGGGCATGTTGCTTTAGGCCACACAAAAAGAAGAATGATAGATTTTTCAAGCCAAAATGCCATTAGAGTTGCATTATCAATGGTTTTGAGCAGATTTTTTGGTGGGTTTGGGACATTGATTGCTAATACACTTACTAAATTTTTGACTGCACGCCTCTCTAGAAAAGACGAATATGAAGCTGATGCTTATGCTGCTGCACTATTAATTAAGGCAAATATTGGTATTGAACCTCAAATTTCAATGTTCGAAAAACTTGAAAAAATTAGCAGTGAAGGAAACAATGCAATGGCTTGGATGATGAGTCATCCAAAGACAAAGGATAGAATTATTGCAATTAAAAAATTAAAGAATGAATGGGAATAAAACTATTAAGACTTTATTTTGAACTAACTAGCTATGAACTTTGCTAATTTTGGTAACCGAGATGATTTCAACATCTTGCGATTATTTATACTAATTCCAGATCTTCTTATTGCCTCTTTTTTTACAGTTTCAATTATTTCGAGAATTTCAGAACGATGTGATGTTGCTAATTCTAACAAGAAATCATCTGGATTACGACGCACGATACCATGGCCCGAAAGTATTTGAGTCGGAAAATCTTTTAAATTTGCTGTTAGCAATTCATCAGCATTACCTTCAATAGCCGCTTGTAATACATGGATATCGTTTTCATCTGGTAAAAATAAATTTTTATTCTCTGGACCTATCTCTACCCGAGATTTTGGCCAATTAACCCTTAAAAGGGCTATTACAATAGTTGCCTCAGCTTCATCGTGGTTACGCTGCGCTGCACGACGCCATTCCTCAATTATTCTTTCAGACCAAATCGGTTCGAATAAACCCTTTTGTGCAGCCCCCAATAGAATTGACCGCAAAATCGAAGGATAAAGAACACATGTGTCTAATAAAACTCTCATCAATCTAATCTTAAGAAGATTGATTTCAAATAAGAAGATTCAGCAAGATGAGGATGAACAGGATGGTCTATACCTGCTGAACCAGAATGAATAATTTGACCTTTACGGCCAGCTTTACCCATACCAACAAGAGAAGCTTTCCGAAATTTCTGCATGTCGGCTGCATGTGAACAAGAACATAAGACTAAATAACCACCCGGTTTGACTAATTTTGAGGCCATTTTTGCTGCTTTCTCATATGCTCGAAGACCTCTTTCTAATGCAGGCTTTGATGGAGCAAATGCAGGAGGGTCACAAACTACCACCTGATATCTTTCACCTTCTTCAAAAAGTTGCGCCATAACCTCAAAAGCATCACCTTTATGAGTTGAAAATGATTTAGAAAACCCAGACGCATCAGCACCTTTGATTGCTAAATCAAGCGCTGGTTGTGAGCTATCCACAGCAGTAGCACTAGTAGCACCTGCACTTAAAGCAGCTAACGAAAATCCACCAACATGACTAAATACATCAATTATTGAGCCACCATTGGCTAATTTGGCAGTAAAAGCATGATTTTCACGTTGATCAAAAAATAAACCAGTTTTTTGGCCACCAGATATATCAGCCATATAAATTGCATCATTCATTTTGACTTCTAGTGGTGCATCAGAGGACCCCTTGATGAAAATATTTTCATCATTTAATCCTTCAAGTGAACGAGCCCGCCCTGAAGCGTTTTTTAATATTATATTAGGTGAAAATAATTGCTCTAATGCTGATGTTATTTCTGGCATCATCCTATCAGCCCAAGCAGCATTTGGTTGAACCACGAAAGCATCTCCAAAACGGTCTATAATGACACCTGGCAAACCATCTGCTTCCGCATGTATCAAACGGTAAAATGGTGCATCATATAAAGTTTTACGCAGCGCAAGTGCACTTTCCAACTTTTTTACAATCCAATTGGTATCGATAGTAGCGTTAACATCGAGATCCATGATGCGTCCCGTAATTTTACTTTCGCTATTAAACGCAATCAAACCGATATCTTGTTTATCGTTAGTTTGTATCTTCACAAATGTCCCAGGAGGTATTTTTTTTGTTCGCCTATCTAAAATAACATCATCTGAATAAATCCATGGAAATCCAAACATCACACGAGCGGGTGATTTATTGGGACGAAATCGAAGTGTGGGTATATCTATCATATTGTTCGCTTACATTGCTTCAGAGCAAAAGAAAAGCGCCCAAGACAATTCATGGGCGCTGAAACAAAAATTGGGAGAAATATTTGTTTATTATTTGAAGTTATGCATGTTTGAAATTTGATAAAGACAAACTAGCCTTAAGCCATGCTAACATTTTTACAAATAGTTTAGAAATAAATTCAGAACGCATTTGCGATGCTTCTTCACGCACTTTGAACAAATCTATATTTTCGTATGAATTAACCATGATAAACTCCATTTTTTCTATAAGTATAAAGTAGGATGAAGTGAGTATCATTACATCAGATAAGATCGCCTTGGCGCTATGTGTTTTATGCATAGCTGAAGGGCAAAGCTATGCATAAATTAACTTTAGTGAAAATTGACCTCAGAACCAGTTTCAGAAGCATTTTTCAACCAATCCATAATATATCCACCAACAGATCGAAAACATATTAGCTGACAATTCATTTCATCAGTAAACCAGAACGCAACAGCGAGTTGAGCTATTCTTGTTCTTCGCACTTCACCCACCGGCAAAGCATCTGTAGACAAATTCGCAGGCGAACCTTTTGATAATACATCGCGAATAGCTGTTCCATCTAACGAAAATACTGATCTTGCATCGGATACATCTACAACAAGGCTGTGTGTACCAGTTAGAATTTTATTTAAATTAGAAATTATTTTAGATACGTTTTTGTAATCGATAATAATCAATAGCTCATCAGGTGACATCCAAGCTATTGTGCTCTTACTAGTCGATGAAACTTTGCGTTGATCAGGGATCACATTGCCCAGTTCCACATCCAATGCTTTTGCAAGTGCTTTGGATTTTAGATCACCGCGTAAAGTAATCATCCCAAGCAAACCAGCATCTTTTACATTAATTATACCATTACATGATGCACCGTTTAGTGCTGTTATACTAGACATTTTGGCGTTCTCCTTCTGGATCAAGGAATACCTGATTGCAAATTTCAGCTTTAATTATTTTTCCATCTAAAGTTGGGAAATCAATAATTTCACCCATCCTATTAGGTCCAAACTTAACCAATCCCATCGCAATTGATCTATTTAATGTTGGTGAAAAATACGTAGATGTTACTCGACCAATCATATTTTTCACACCATTTTCTCGAACTGTTCCGTCTGTAGCATACGCACCGTCAGGAATAACTACATTTGGATCAACAGGTTTCAATCCAACCAATTTCCAACGTGACAGATCAGACATATGCGAACGTAAATGAGCACGTTTTCCTAAGAAATCTTCTTTCTTCTTTGAAAGTGCCCATTCCATGTTTAAATCTTGAGGAATGACTGTTCCATCAGTTTCATCACCTATCATTATAAAGCCTTTTTCTGCACGCATAACATGCAGACATTCCGTACCATATGGCTGTATACCAAATTCCTTACCAGCTTCCATGCACATATCCCAAAATGCTTGACCATCTGATGCTGGTACAGCTATCTCATATGACAGCTCTCCTGAAAAAGATATTCGGAATGGCCGCACCCTTATTCCACCAATCGTTCCCTCAGAAAAACGCATAAAAGGCAGCGCCTCTTTTGAAACGTCCATACCACCAAGCTTTTCTAATAATTTTCTTGAGTTTGGCCCAACAACAGCAATTTGCGCATACTGCTCAGTTACATTTGCAGTGTATACTTTCCAATCCCACCATTCTGTTTGAAGCCATTCTTCCATCCAGGCATGAATTCTATCAGACCCTCCAGATGTTGTATGGCACAGAAATGTATTTTCATCTAATCTAGCAACAACTCCATCATCAGATAGAAATCCATTTTCAGTACACATAAGTCCGTATCTACAATGCCCAACCTTTAAATTGGACATTAAATTTGTGTATATCATATCTAAAAATTTACCTGCATCTGGTCCTTTGACAATAATCTTTCCCAAAGTAGATGCATCTAATAAACCAACATTTGTCCTAGTATTTAAAATTTCTCGTTGAACTGAATCTTTTACAGTTTCATTATTTTTCTGATAACAATACGGGCGGCGCCAATCTGCAACTGGCTCGAAAAAACCTCCATTTTCTTCTATCCAATTATGAATTGGAGACTTTCGAATTGGTTTGAAAAGTTCTCCCCGCGCGTCACCAGCAATAGATCCCATTGAGATTGGATGGTAGGGTGGCCTAAAGGTTGTAGTGCCTACATTTGGTATCTCTGCATTCAAACTATCAGCTAGAATTGCTAGCCCATTTATATTTGAAAGTTTTCCTTGATCTGTTGCCATACCAAGAGTTGTATATCTTTTTGTATGCTCTACACTTTCATAACCTTCACGTGCAGCCAAACGCACATCTGATACTTTAACATCATTTTGGTAATCCAAGAAAGTTTTAGCCTGTAATTTAATAGACATACCTTGTGGCATTTGCCAGATTTGTTCAATTGGTGACTCATTTTCAACATCAACAATAGTTGACTTTGAATTTACGGGTTTATAACCAACTTGCTTGGCGACCAATTTTCCTTGTGATATTGCATCTTGCATTGCCTCATTAGCTATTAAGTAACCATTAGCTGTACCGCCAACTGAAACAAATCCTGTGCCATCATCTCCAAGAGGTGGACGTTCAGCATCAGGGCGGAACATTGCATTTTCAGCATCCCAATTTAATTTACCACCACAATGTGACCAAAGATGTACAATAGGTGACCAACCACCTGACATGGCTACGATGTCACATTTTATTTCTTCAAGTGGAACACCCTCACCAGCTTGCAAACAAATTGAAACGCCGCTGACACTCTTTGAGCCTTTAACTTTTGAAATAGCCATTCCGGTTTCAACTCGAATTCCCAATTCGCGTGCTTTATTTGGAAGTTCGCCAGTCACACTAGTACGGGCGTCTAAAATTGCTGCTACTTTCAACCCTACTTCACTCTGCTTAATTGCAGTGCGATATGCATCATCATTATTGGTTGCAAGGACCATTATATCACCACATGAAGTGCCAAAATCTACTAAGTAGTCTCTAACACTTCCCGCTAACATCACACCTGGAAGGTCGTTGCCCGCGAATGACAGTGGACGCTCAATAGCACCCGTTGTGGTTAAAATTCTTTTTGCACGAATCCGCCATAATCTTTGCCTTGGCCCTTTTTTTCCTGGTATGTGATCTGTTATTGACTCATAGCCTGTTGCCCAACCATGGTCGTAAACTCCAGCTCCCATTGTTCGGTTTTTAAGAGTAACATTTGGCATCGACTGTAATTCAGTCATAGCATCATCGATCCACTCTTCAGAAATCTGATTATCGATAAGAACACCATCAACTGGCGCTCTACCGCCCCAAGTATTTTTTTGCTCTAGAACCAATACTTTTGCTCCAGATCTACCAACCTCTAAGGCTGCAGCAAGACCGGATGTACCACCGCCAATTATTAGAACATCAACATGAGCATAAAAATACTCATACTTATCTGAATCTTTTTCAGTTGGCGCTGCACCTAAACCAGCAGCTTTTCTAATAAATGGTTCAAAAACATGTTTCCAAGCAAATCTTGGAAAAATAAATGTTTTGTAATAAAAGCCTGCAGGAAATACTCTACTCATAATACGATTAATGCCACCGATATCAAATTCCAATGAAGGCCAGGCATTTTGGCTATTTGAATGAAGACCTTCAAATAATTCCGTTGTAGTTGCTCTTTGATTGGGCTCAAATTTGCTTCCCTTACCTAACCCAACAAGTGCATTAGGCTCTTCAGGACCACAGGCTACAATACCTCGAGGGCGGTGATATTTAAAAGAACGACCAACTAAAGTTTGATTATTAGCTAATAATGCAGATGCTAAGGTATCGCCCTCATAGCCATTTAAACGTTTACCATCAAAAGAAAACTCTATGGATTTTGATCTATTAATTAAACGACCACCATTTGATAATCTTGTACTCATTTAACAAAACCCTCCCAATCAGGGCGTTTCTTTTTAATTTTATTTATCAATGATTTTGGTGGGTTAACAGTTTGAGCTGAATATGTTCCAAAAACCTCTAAAGTGGTTGTGCATCTCGCAGCATTAAACCATTTTCCACACCCATAAACATGTCGCCATCGTTCAAAGTGTACACCTTTTGGGTTATGCCTCATAAATAAATAATTTTCTAATTCATCATCATTAGCATCCACACCAGATCGAGCAATGTGAGCCTGACCATCGCAATGCAAATCAGTTTCATCAGCGATAATGCCACAATTGGGGCACATAAGATTTAGCATTTTACACCTCTAGAGTATATATTTCTGTTTTTAATTTTTTATTATTTAATTGACTTCAAACACTGATCAATATTTTTCTTTGCAGATCTAAGCACATTTAAATCGACAATAATTTCGTCTTTTAAGCGTATTAAATCAAAGCTAACAATATTGCTAATCTCAACTCGATTATCAAACCCTGTCAAATCAATATCTTCTGTAAATGGTAGAGGAAAAATATTGTTTGAACGTTGCATTTCTCTTATTAAAAATGGTTCTCCATCAAATTTAATAGTTAATATATCGTCCGCTTCCTTTGCTTGGTTCCCAGAATAACCTGTTACTTGCCAACGATCCCCATCTTTTCGTTTATAAGTAGCAAAAAAAGATGGAATTCCATTGGCTGATATCGCACTTAAGGTCGCCCAACAAACTTTTGATGCTTCAACTTTCGTTACTTGATACTGCTCAGATGAATTGAAAATCTCCATAGATTTATTCTGAGCAAATGATGACGTACCCACCAAAATTAACCCTAATGCTACCAACTTATTTTTTATCAATGTGCTACTCCTGCTGCTACGCTCTCATCAATGAAGCGTCCTTCTTGAAAACGGTTTAATCCAAATTCTGTTGCTAAACCAATTTGCTCACCCTTGGCCATTAATTCAGCCATCGCCCAACCAGAACCTGGAATGGCTTTAAAGCCACCAGTTCCCCAACCACAGTTGATAAAGCAGCCTGATAAAGGAGTTTTTGAAATAATTGGAGAGCGATCTCCAGTTACATCGACAATCCCACCCCAATGGCGCAACATTTTCAAACGACTAACCATAGGAAAAGTTTCAATTAATGCTCTGACTGTTTCTTCTAGATGATGGAATGATCCTCTTTGCGTATAATTATTAAATCCATCAGTTCCACCGCCAATGACCATTTCACCTTTGTCGGATTGAGACATATATCCGTGGACAGTATTTGCCATTACAACAACATCCATACATGGTTTTATTGGTTCTGAGACTAATGCTTGCAAGGAGACTGACTCAAGAGGAAGCCTAAATCCTGCCATATCTGCTAAGTGCCCAGAATTACCAGCTACAACTATGCCCAATTTTTTACATTTCAAAGACCCTTTAGTTGTCTGCAAACCAGTAACTTTACCATTTGATTGCGTTACGGCAGTTACTTCGCATTGTTGAATAATATCCATTCCCATGTCTGAACAAGCACGCGCATATCCCCACGCAACAGCATCATGACGCGCTGTACCGCCACGTGGTTGCCATAATGCTCCCAATACCGGAAATCGTGGTCCTGATAGTTCAATAATTGGGCATAACTGTTTTACTTTTTGTGGACCGATGTATTCAGTTTTTACGCCTTGTAATTTATTTGCATGAGCGGTTCGCTTATATCCACGAATCTCCGCCTCAGTTTGAGCCAACATCATTACACCACGTGGGCTAAACATGACATTGTAATTCAAATCTTGAGACATGGTTTCATACAATGATCGTGCTTTTTCATATATGGCGGCCGATGAGTCTTGAAGATAATTAGATCTTATAATTGTGGTATTGCGGCCAGTATTGCCACCACCAAGCCATCCTTTTTCTATAATCGCAACATTGGTAATTCCATAGTTTTTACCTAGATAATAAGCGGTAGCTAAACCATGACCACCTGCCCCAACAATAACAGCATCATATTCTTTTTTCATTTCAGGTTTTGCCCAAGCACGCTCCCAACCTTGATGATATGAAAGAGCATTTTTAGCGATAGCAAAAGCAGAGTAGCGAGACATTGTTTATTTACCTATAATCGAGCGTAATAAAAGATAATGATGTATTACATGATAATGTAATTCAAATAACTGAAAATACGAGTTGATTTGTTCCAGAACCGACATTTCAATTAAAGTCTGTTAAGCGAAAAATAATCTATGGTCAAATTTAAACAAATCATACGATAATTAATATTTTTAATGACTCCACATTGTCTTCAAGCAAGTTTAGATAATATGGAGAAAAGGAAAAATGCATGATTTGGATCTTAGGCTTATTAGCCTGTTTTATATTTATAAGTTTGATTGTGAAATCGATAGTAACACCTCGTGAATTAGATTTAGGTGTCGCATCTAAAGATTTACTTATTTATAAAGATCAACTGGTTGAAGTTGAAAAAGATTTAGAAAAAGGTGTCTTAAGCATAGCCGAAAGTGAAGCTGCAAAAATTGAAGTTTCTAGAAGAATTCTTTTAGCTGATAAAAGGTCAAAATCAGAAAGACAAAAACCAAACAATTCTCAAAAACTTAACAAATCAATTGCTTTTATCATTTTGACTTTTATTTTAATTGGATCCTTTGGAACGTATGCGTTTTTGGGTAATCCTAACATTCCTGACATGCCATTAAAATCAAGATTGGCTAAAACACAAGAGATACGATCGCAGCGAATTAGCCAAGAGGAAGCAGAGTTACTTATTCCAGATGAAATTATTGAAGCTCCAGATGATTACTTAGCTTTAGTTTCAAAATTAAGAGATGCCATGAAAGAACGGCCAAACGATATGCAAGGATTAAGATTACTTGCTTTACATGAGTTCAAATTAGGCAACTACCGCTCTGCCCGCAAAGCACATTTAAAAATAATTAATACTTTAGATGAAAATGCATCCGCAGAAGATTTGATTGATTTTGCGGAAGTTATGATTGTTGCAACCAATGGATATGTTTCACCAGAAGCAGAATTAACACTAAGGCGTGGATTAGAGATGGAGCCAAAAGATGGCCGTGCTCGTTATTACTCAGGACTTTCCATGATGCAAAGTGGTCGTCCCGACGTTACACTTCGACTTTGGGAAAATCTTTTAAGCGAAGGACCAGACGATGCACCTTGGATACCATTAATTAAAGAACAAATAATGGATGTTGCTCGCTTAGCAGGTGTAAATTTATCTCAAGATCAATTACCTGGCCCATCATCAGATCAAATAAAATCTGCAGAAAATATGTCTGATGTAGATCGTAAAGAAATGATAGAAGGTATGGTCGCAACTTTGAGTAACAGGCTAGCCAATGAAGGTGGGACAGTAAATGAGTGGGCTCGATTAATTCGTGCATTAGGCGTTTTGGGCGAAACTGCAAATGCCTCTAAAATATGGATAGAAGCACAGACTATTTTTGGCAGCAGCAGTTTAAACATGGAAATTTTACAAAAAGCAGCAAAAGCTGCAAAGGTTTCTCAATGAGTTGCTATAATGATTTTTTAGAATTTGCATCTGAATTACCCAAGTTCAAATCACTAATTGGATTGGATTTAGGCACTAAAACTATTGGTATTGCTGTTTCAGATACACTCTGGACAGTTGCAACACCAAGAGAAACAATTAAACGAAAAAAATTCGGCATTGATTGCGATGCGTTACAAACTGTTTTCAATTCAACAGATGCAGGCGGAATAATACTTGGACTTCCAATGAATATGGATGGTAGCGAAGGACCTAGGTGCCAAGCGACTAGAGCTTTTGCAAGAAATTTATCTTCCAGATGTGATATTCCCATTACTTTTTGGGATGAGAGGTTGTCTAGTGTAGCAGCCGAGAGAGCTATGTTAGAAGCCGATATGAGTAGAGCAAAACGTGCAGACAATATTGACCACGTAGCAGCAAGTTTCATTTTACAGGGTGCATTAGACCGTATTGGAAATATTTTATGATGGATGAAGTTTGGAAACGAGAAGAGGTTGAAAGCCCATGTGTAAAATTATGCATCATCCACACAGAAAGTGGACTTTGCATGGGCTGTTATCGAAGTGGATTAGAAATATCAAAATGGTCGATTATGACTGCAGCAGAAAGACAACATATTATGCAAGAATTGCCAAGTAGAGCTGGTAGAGTTCGAGGCAAAAGGCGAGCAATTAATAAAGATTAAACAATAAAAATTTTATAAAGCATATTAAATGCAACACTTATTAGAAAAAATGCGAATGTTCTTTTTAAAACAATGACATTTAACTTGTGAGCTAAATTTGCTCCAATTGGCGCAGTTAACATTGTCATAGAAATTACAATAATAAATGCTGGGAAATTAACATACCCTATTGTCATTGGTGGTAAACCAGCTGAAGGTGGATTGCTGAAAAGAAACCCAACAGTACTCGGAAAAGCTATAGCAAGGCCAAAGCCCGCACCTGTGGCTACAGCTTTATGGATTTTAATACTATGCAAAGTCATTAAAGGTACAGCCAGGCTTCCACCCCCAATACCCATCAAAACTGATAAAAATCCAACAAACGTGCTTATAATTGTACGAACAAATCCAACTGGCATTTGATTTCCTAAGCTCCAATCACTCTTAGAAAATGCCATATATAGACCAATTAAAATTCCCAATAAGCCGAATATAATAGTTAAAGTATCAGTATGAAGCTTGGCTGCAATAAAAACTCCAATTACTGCTCCAAATACAATGCCACCAGACCATAGTTTTAATATTTGCCATTCTACCATATTCTTTTTGTTATGACTTAGAACTGATCTAATGGATGTGAAAACTATTGTAGCAAGTGAAGTAGCAACACAGATTTGCATTAGTTGCTCGTTCACATACCCTAAACTAGTGAATGCGTAAAAAAAGGCTGGAACGAGAACTATTCCACCTCCCACTCCAAGTAACCCTGCTAATATTCCAGCAAATGCACCAACTATTAATAATAAAATTATTGTTGGTAAAAATATTGAGATATATTCCAAAAAACCATCCTAATCATTGTTCAATTCTCATTCTAAATTATTCTGTTTTTCTAAGACATTTCGTAATGCATTTTGAACTACTTCAACACCTGCATCTTTTTTATGTGCTTCATCTGATAAAGTTCTTTTCCAAATTTTTGCACCACTTTGACCCGAAAACAGTCCAAGCATATGTCGTGTTATTTGATTCAATCGCCCTCCAGAATCTAAATGATTTTGTATATATGGAAGCATTTCATCTATAATTTTATTAACTGATTTTTTATTTGTATTTGTCTCAAATAAACTATCAGCGTTTGCTAAAATTTCCATTGGGTTATGATATGCAGTTCTACCAATCATAGCACCATCCAAGCCCTTATTAATCTCATGAACAGCTTGATTAAAAGTTTGCAAACCTCCGTTTAAAATAATTTCTAATTCTGGGCGCTCTTTTTTAATTTCATGAACTAGTTCGTAATCTAGTGGTGGAACATCACGGTTTTGTTTAGGTGAAAGCCCACTAAGCCACGCTTTGCGGGCATGTATCGTAAAAGAACTTACACCGTTTTGGGAAACTTTATCTATAAAATCAGGCAATATTCTTTTTGGTTCTTGGTCATCGACACCAATTCGACATTTTACAGTTATTTCTGCACCCGTTGATGCTTCTTTCATAGCAGTTACACATTCACTGACTAATTCAGGCTCTTTCATTAAACATGCACCAAATCTACCAGATTGGACACGATCTGATGGACACCCAATATTAATATTTATCTCATCATATCCAGCTTCACAACCTAGTCGAGTTGCTTGAGCAAGCTGGTTTGGATGTGAGCCTCCAATCTGGAGAGCGATAGGATGTTCTGATTGATTGAACTCTAGTAATCTATCAGCATCACCATGGATTAAAGCGGGTGCTGTTACCATTTCAGTATAAAGTAATACATTTTTCGAAATCAATCTGTGTAGATAGCGGCAATGCCTATCTGTCCAATCCATCATTGGAGCTACAGAGAATGTTCTATTTATTCGCTTCACATCAAACCTACTTGAAATTAGTTTTATTTTAAAATGTTTATAATCTTAATAATACCATAAAATTTAATATGCTTAACAAGAGCAATTTCATAAAATTTATGTTTTTCTAAATTATGACCTTGTTGTATGAATTGCCTGCCCAAATGCTTCAAAAAGAGGCTTAGACACGGAATCTTTTAAAGCATTCCATTCAGGATGCCATTGAACAGCGTAAGCAAAGTTTATTGCATTTTTTATCCTAATTGCTTCAGGAGTTCCATCTGTAGCATGACCTTCAATAATTATTCTTTCTCCAGCTAGTTTAATGCCTTGGCCGTGAAGAGAATTTGTTACAATTTTTCTTGCGCCAAAGATTTTTTCAAAATGTCCACCCTCCAATAAATTCACTTCATGACGCATTGCAAACTTTTCTTCAATTGTTCCATCTGGAGGCATGCGATGATTCATTCTACCAGGTAAATCTTGAATTTCTGGATAGAGTGAACCACCAAATGCTACATTAAATTCTTGGAACCCTCTACAAATGCCCAAAATTGGTATTCCTTTTTCAACGCATGCACGCACTAATGGTAGAGAGACAGCGTCACGGCGTACATCAAATTGGCCATGTTTTAAAGTCTCTTCTTCTCCATATTCTTCAGGATGAATATTTGGTCTTGCGCCAGTTAAAAGAATTCCATCAAAATTTTCACAAATTTCATTGGTATCACTTAATGCAGGCGTACCAGGGAAAATTACAGGAAAAACTTTTGATACATTATAAAGAGCTTCTAAGTTTGAAGTTCCTGCTAACTGAACTGGATAGGAGTCATCCACGAGATAAGAGTTCGATATAACCCCAACAATAGGACGTTTCATAAGTAATCCTGTAAAATATAAATATTATTTTATACTACATATTACTTATATTTAAAAAATTACAGTATAAAAAAATAATCAAGATAATTTTAATTATCTTGATTATAAAAAAACAGACCGATTAGACTTATGCTGAAAAGTTAAATCCAGTTAATTTAATACCAGCTACAGCTGCTATTGTATCATTTTCAGATGTATCACCTGTAACACCAACAGCACCTATTGTAATATCATTATCATCCTTAACCAAAATGCCTCCACTTACTGGAGTGAATCGACCATTAAAAGAAACGCTCAAAGCATTTACAAAATACGCTTGTTGTTCGGCTCTTTGCATTATTGCTGATGATGGAATTCCCATCATTATTGCAGCATGCGCTTTGCCATCAGCAAGTTTAAAACGTCCTGGAGATGCTCCATCTGAACGTTCAAATGCTTTGATGTTCCCACCTGTATCTAAAACAACCACCGATAAAGGTTGCATATTTTTTTTTATTCCTTCTTGAAGAATATTATCAATAATTTCTTTAGCTTTCGCCAACGATATAGACGTCATTTTAATTTAACCTTTTAGTTCTAATCTTCGCGCATGTAATACAGGTTCAGTATATCCAGATGGTTGTATTGCACCTTTAAACACAAGATCACATGCTGCTTGAAATGCAATAGAGGTAAAGTTTGGCGACATTGGATTATAAGCTGGGTCATTTGCATTTTGAGAATCCACAACTCCTGCCATTCTTTGCAAAATTTGCATTACCTCCTCAGGTGTAACAATACCATGATGCAGCCAATTAGCGATATGTTGCGCTGATATGCGACAAGTTGCTCGGTCTTCCATTAGACCCACATTATTTATATCTGGGACTTTTGAACACCCAATACCTTGGTCAACCCATCGAACAACATATCCTAAAATGCCTTGTGCATTATTTTCTATTTCACGTGTTATCTCATCATTTGACCAATTTTGCCTCTGGGAAATAGGAAATTGTAAAATCGTATCAACAGAAGCACGTTTGCCACCTTTTTGTATTTCGTCTTGGCGCGCAAAAACATCAATTTTATGATAATGTATAGCATGCAGAGTTGCTGCGGTTGGTGAAGGAACCCAAGCGCAATTCGCTCCAGAATCAGGATGAGATATTTTTTGATCCATCATATCGGCCATGTTATCAGGAACTGCCCACATTCCCTTCCCAATTTGAGCTTTTCCCTGCAAGCCACAGGCTAATCCAACGTCAACGTTTTGATCTTCGTAAGCAGCAATCCAAGGTTGTTTCTTAATTTCATCTTTTCGTAAGAATGGCCCAGCTTCCATTGAAGTATGAATTTCATCACCTGTTCGGTCAAGGAACCCAGTATTAATAAATGCCACACGATTTTTTGCCGCACGAATACACTCTTTTAAGTTTACAGTTGTACGTCTTTCTTCATCCATAATACCAATTTTAACAGTGTATTGTGGTAAACCTAGGGCTTTTTCAACTTCAGTAAAAATTTCATCAGTAAAAGCAACTTCTTCAGGCCCATGCATTTTTGGTTTAACTATGTATACCGACCCAGTAATAGAATTGCCTGATTTTCGGTCTAGATCATGCATCGCTATTGCAACTGTAAACATCGCATCCATAAGGCCTTCACCAATTTCATTACCATAAGTGTCTAAAATGGCTGGATTTGTCATAAGATGACCAACATTACGAACCAACATTAAAGCTCTACCTTTAAGTTGAAACTGTGTTCCGTTTGGTGAAATATACTTACGATCCGGCAATAATTTTCGTCTAAGAGTTTTTCCAGCTTTTGTAAAACTACAGGTCAAATCACGCTTCATCAATCCAAGCCAGTTTGTATAAGCCAATATTTTATCTTCAGCATCAACAGCTGCCACACTATCTTCACAATCCATTATTGCTGATAGTGCACTTTCTAAAATAACATCTGCAATACCCGCTTTGTCAGCCTGACCAATTGGCAATTCTTTATTAAAGTATAATTCAACGTGTAAATTGTTATTTTTTAACAGAATACCTTCTGGAGAATTTGCTGGTCCTCGAAAGCCAGAAAACTGTTCAGTATCCTTTAATTTTTTGCCATCTACTAAAAGCACACCGTCTTTAACTAGATAATTTGTTGCATCTGAATGAGAAAGACCAGAAATGGGGAAAATCTCATCCAAAAAATTCTTAGCATATGCAATAACCTCTGCACCCCGTGCTGGATCATAACTTTTGGACTGAGATATACTTCCCAATACATCAGTTCCATATACTGAATCGTATAATGACCCAAAGCGAGCATTTGCTGCGTTTAAAGCGAAGCGAGCATTAGTAATCGGAACAACTAATTGTGGGCCAGCTATATTTGCAATCTCATTGTCAACATTAGTTGTTTCAATTTCAAAATCAGCACCTTCGTCGACCAAATATCCAATAGATTTTAAAAATTCTTTATAATTAGCTGCATCAAACTGTTTACCTCGGCTTTCAATATGCCAGCCATCTATTTTCTGTTTAAGCTCTTTTCGCTTTTGAAGTAATTCAAGATTTTTTGGACCTAACTTGTCTACGATACTAGCTAAACCTTTCCAGAAATTATCTGAAGAGATATCAATACCTGGCAATGCATTGGCTTCGACAAATTCGACTAATTTATCATCTACTTTTAATCCATATTTTTCAGTTCGCATTATGCTAATCTCCAATTTTAAAGGCGTTCAACAACCAGATTATTAACGAGATAATAAGATTAATTTACAAAAATCTCATATCAGATTAAAACATAGCTATTGGTCAAATAATATTACCAATTACAAAAGGCAAGTCAAATCTTAAAGTCGCTCAGGCCATCATGTATACAGCGGTATACAAATATTTCTCTTGCAGTCTAGTGATATTTCTTCACTGGTAAACACAATGATCTTGGAGATAGCAAAATGGACTCAAACAAAGCAATGCAAATATTACTTTCTGATTATAAAGAACCTGCTTTCTGGGTTGAAAGTGTCGATTTACATTTTCAGTTATCTCCAACAAATACTCGAGTTAAATCTATCATTAAGTTTATTAATAATCCCAAAAGATCCGATACTCCACATGCACTTGAGCTTGATGGACGAATGCTTAAATTAATATCTGCTGAAATTAATGGTAAAAAATTAAACTTGAATCAGATGACACTACACTCTGAGGGATTAATTATTTCAGCAGAACATATCCCACAGGATAGCTTTACATGGACTTGTGAAGTTGAAATCAATCCCGAAGGCAACACGGCATTAGAAGGATTGTATATTTCGAACGGAATGTACTGCACCCAATGTGAAGCACAAGGATTTCGAAAAATCACTTATTATCCAGATAGACCAGATGTTATGGCTCTATTTAACGTTACCATTGATAGCAAACATCCCACTCTCCTTTCTAATGGGAACAAAATAAGTCACGGAAAGTGGCAAGATCCATGGGTAAAGCCTGCTTATCTATTTGCACTTGTTGCCGGCGACTTAGTGTTTTTCACTGATACTTTTACAACGATGAATGGTCGTAAAATTGACCTGCAAATTTATGTTAGGGACGGTGATCAATCTAAGTGTGAATACGCAATGGATGCATTAAAAAGGTCCATGAAATGGGATGAAGAAGTTTACAAACGCGAATATGATTTAGATTTATTTATGATTGTCGCAGTTGATGATTTTAATATGGGTGCAATGGAAAATAAGGGGCTAAATATATTTAACTCAAAATATGTATTAGCCAGTCCAGAAACAGCTACTGATAAAGATTTTGAACTAATTGAAGGAATCATAGCTCACGAATACTTTCATAATTGGACCGGTAACCGAATTACTTGTAAAAACTGGTTTCAATTATGCTTAAAAGAAGGATTAACTGTATTTCGCGACCAACAGTTTAGTAGCGATCAACGTTCGCATGCTGTTAAAAGGATCGAAGATGTTATTCAATTGCGAGCTAGACAATTTCGAGAAGATGCTGGCCCTCTAGCACATCCATGCAGGCCAGAAAAATACGTCGAAATTAATAATTTTTATACATCAACAGTATACGAAAAGGGCTCTGAAATAATTGGAATGCTAAAATTATTAGTTGGAGATATACCTTACTATAAAGCGTTAGATCTTTACTTTAATAGACACGACGGCGAGGCTTGCACAATTGAAGATTGGATCAAAGTATTTGAAGATAGTTGTGAAATTGACTTAACACAATTTAAACTATGGTATAGTCAAAGTGGCACACCAAAGGTTTCTGTAAAAGAAGACTTCAATGATGGCATATTTGAACTAACTCTCATACAAGATCAAAATCCATCAACAAACCGTAAGGATAAACTACCTCAAGTAATACCTATTAGAACTGGATTCATAGGTTTGGACGGAAAAGAAATATTACCTGAGATTGTATTAAATTTACATAATAAAAAACAAACGTTTCAGTTCAAGATAAATCAAAGACCAATTGTTTCACTATTGCGTGGGTTTTCTGCCCCTATAATATTAGACAGAAAAATAAATTTAGAAACTCAAACATTTTTGTTTGAAAATGATAGTGACACATTTAATAAATGGGAAGCTGGTCGTAATATTTCGATTGAACTATTGATATCAAATATTAACAAAAATCCTATTAATTCTAAACCTTTTTTAGAAATTCTATCGAAGTTAATAGTAGATAAAAGTTTAGACCCAGCTTATCTGTCTCTTTTATTGACACTACCATCACAAGAAACAATTGCTCAAACAATTTTTGATAGCGGAAATGTTCCTGATCCAGACGAAATATTTTTAGCATTAGAAGACATGGAGCGGCGCATAGCTAAAAAGTTAATAAATCAATTAACAAATTTATATGAAGATTTAACAATTCATACCGAGTATAGGCCAGACGCAAAATCTGCGGGTCAAAGATCATTACGTAATACTGTACTAAAATATATAACAAGAATTGACGGTGGAAAGACCGCATTTCAGCAATTCAAGACTGCAGATAATATGACTGAACAGCTTTCTTCTCTTGGGCTTGTCATTTCAGGGAATATTAAGAATAGCTGCGCTGAGGATTTTTATACCCAATGGCATTCAGACGCTCTTGTTATTGATAAATGGTTTGCAATTCAAATTTTATCAGCAAGTCCATCAAATGCACTAAATATTGTAAAAGAATTATCTTCACATGCTGATTTTAATTGGAGAAACCCTAATCGTTTTCGTAGCGTCATTGGCTCGTTTGCAATGTCACCACCCGCATTTCACATGAAAGATGGCTCTGGTTATGAATTTGTTTCAGATTGGTTAATTAAATTAGACCAGATAAACCCTCAAACTGCTGCCAGGATGTGCGGAGTATTTGAGACTTGGAAACGCTATGATAAAAAGCGCCAAACATTAATGACCACTCAACTTCGTAAAATTCAAGTTTCACCCAAATTATCCAAGGATACATTAGAAATAGTTAATAAAATTCTAGTTTAAATAAAGATGTGGATATTTCTAAATTGAGTGTAAATAATTATTAATAGTCTGAGAGTTTGAAAGACCTTTCACACTTGCTCATCTGATCTTGTCACCTTAAAACACACCACAGTTATTTCAGGAAAATAAATTATGCTAGATCTCATTTATGAAGAACCCAAACCAAAAGTATACTCTGGAGCTAAAGGGGATTGGGAATTAGTAATTGGTATGGAAGTTCATGCGCAGGTAGCTTCAAAATCAAAATTATTTTCAGGCGCATCGACTAAATTTGGCAATGAGCCCAATTCAAATGTATCAATGGTTGACGCTGCAATGCCTGGAATGCTTCCAGTTATAAATGAATTTTGCGTAGAGCAGGCAGTAAGAACTGGTTTAGGATTAAAAGCAAAAATTAATTTGTATTCCGCATTTGATAGAAAAAATTATTTTTATCCTGATTTACCACAAGGTTATCAGATTAGTCAGTTATATCACCCAATAGTTGGCGAAGGCGAAATATTGGTTAATTTAGATGCAGGAATAGCAAGAAACGTAAGAGTTGAACGGATTCATTTGGAGCAAGATGCAGGCAAGTCTGTACATGACATGGATCCAAATATGTCATTTGTTGACTTGAACAGAACCGGTGTCGCTTTAATGGAAATCGTGTCGATGCCTGACATTCGAAGCCCTGAAGAAGCTGCTGCATATGTAACAAAATTAAGGCAAATTTTACGATATTTAGGGACATGTGACGGTAACATGCAAAACGGCAACATGCGTGCTGATGTTAATGTTTCCGTTTGTCCCTCAGGCCAATATGAAAAATTTCGCGCATCAGGTGATTTTAGCCATCTTGGGACAAGATGCGAACTTAAAAATATGAATTCAATGCGGTTTATACAACTTGCAATAGATTTTGAAGCAAGAAGACAAATTTCTATACTTGAAGATGGTGGAACAATTGATCAAGAAACTCGCCTATATGACGCTGAAAAAAATGAAACAAGGTCGATGCGTTCAAAAGAAGAAGCCCATGATTATAGGTATTTTCCAGACCCAGACCTTTTGCCTCTTGAAATAGATCAAAAATGGGTCGATGGAATTGCAGAAAATCTTCCCGAACTTCCGGACGAAAAAAAAATTCGCTTCATAAAGGAATTTAAAGTCACTGAATATGATGCAAGTGTTCTTACAGCTGATCTTTCTGATGCTGAATATTTTGAAAAAATTGCGACGGGCCGTGACGGAAAACAAGCTGCTAATTGGGTAATAAATGAATTATTTGGTCGCTTGAATAAGGCAGATTTAACAATAAAAGAGAGTCCAATTTCCACAACTCAATTGGGTGATATTTTAGATTTAATAAGTAAAGGTGACATCTCAGGTAAAAT
>TARA_B110000046_G_scaffold128507_1_pt1 | contig 21507 bp, 18 predicted proteins | sample TARA_B110000046 | Tara Oceans TARA_B110000046 (sample SAMEA4397157) | marine metagenome | biome: Polar Biome; feature: [DCM] deep chlorophyll maximum layer (ENVO:01000326); material: water (ENVO:00002006), including particulate matter (ENVO:01000060) such as... | depth 40 m
AACGAGGGGCTAAACGTAATACGTTTATTTCCTGAGTTTATAATCAAATATAATTCAAATAGTAGAGAAGTCATTTAAAGAGTTGTTTAACCGTCACTTCGGGGTCATTTCGTCCTCTTTTAAATGGGGCTTTTGCCTGTGATTTATTTAAAATTGGCGGGCTAAACGTATTGCGTTTATTTCCGTTATATTTTTTTAGAAGATTTCTACAGGATTAAACTGCAACATTATGTGTTCTGAGGGCATCATTGAGAGATGTTTTTAGATCCGTAGATGCTTTTCGCTGCCCTATGATTAGGGCACATGGTACTTGAAAGTCCCCTGCAGGAAAGGTTTTTGTATAGGTTCCGGGAATGACAACGCTGCGTTCGGGTACGTAGCCTCGAATTTCTTTGGGATCATTTCCAGTAACATCAATGATTTTTGTCGATTTCGTAAGGACAACATTTGCACCAAGCACAGCTTCTTTGCCTACTCGAACACCTTCAACGACGATACAACGTGATCCAATAAAGGCCCCATCTTCTATAATAACAGGAGCAGCTTGCAAAGGTTCTAATACGCCGCCTATGCCAACGCCTCCGCTTAAATGCACGTTTTTACCAATCTGAGCACAGCTACCAACAGTAGCCCAAGTGTCAACCATGGTTCCCGAATCGACATAAGCTCCAATATTTATGTAGGAAGGCATCATAATAACTCCTGATGCTATATACGCCCCATAGCGAGCAATCGCATGAGGGACGACACGGACACCAAGTTCTTTATAATTTTTTTTGAGGGCCATTTTATCATGGAATTCAAAAGGTCCGACCTCAATGGTTTCCATCTGCCGGATAGGGAAATACATGACTACAGCTTTCTTGACCCATTCGTTGACGACCCACTCTTTTCCATTAGGCTCAGCGACTCTAAGTGTGCCTTTGTCAATTTTTTCGATGACAGCTTCAATGGCTTCAACGGTTTCTTTTTGCTGTAATAAAGATCTATCAGCCCAAGCTTTTTCAATGAGTGCTTTCATGTGTTATTGTTTGTCGGGAATAATTGTTTCTTCCTTTGGTACTTTGAATAAATAATAGAGTCCGATTACGAAAAAACTTGCGATTGAAATCACAGAATAACGGATATCATCAAAGTAATACTCGGTGAGGGCGAAGAAGGCGGTTCCAAGGACAATGCCAACTTTTTCAGAAACATCATAGAATGAGAAATAGCTGGCGTGGTCAGTGGTTTCAGGTAAGTACTTGGAATAAGTCGAACGGGCAATAGATTGAATCCCTCCCATAACGAGTCCGACACCAGAAGCCATAATGTAAAATTCATTTGGTGTACGAATTATATATGCTCCTACACATAATAGAATCCAAATGAAAACAGAGATTTTTAATGTCGAGATATTCCCAATTTTAAGTGAGACGCTCGACATAAGTTTGGCGCCAATAGCAGCCAATATTTGTATTAAAAGTATCGCTAAAATCAATCCTGTTGTGCCTTCTCCTTCAGGCCACTCGATAGCTTTACTCGCAAATATAGTGGCTAAAAGCATGACCGTCTGTACTCCAGAGTTGAAAAAAAAGAAGGCGTATAAGTACTTTTTAAGTCGTGTCGTTTGCATGAATTCTTTATAGACAATTTTCAATTCTCTAAAACCTTTCCAAATGTAATCTGGTTCGGGTTTCTTTTTAAAAGGATTGCTTGGTAAAACGCGGTAGGTTCGTTGTGCAAAAACAACCCACCATATACCCACGAGAATAAAACTGTATTTTGTTAAATGTGTACCAATGCCCATGATCATCGCAAGGCAAGCGACGAGCAATATAATACTGCCGATGTAGCCCATAATAAAACCTCTTGCTGAAATTGAGTCTTGGTCTTCAAGTGGTGCGATTTCGGGTAAAAAAGCATTGTAAAAGACGAGACTACTCCAAAATCCGATCGAGGCGAACATAACCGATAACATACTTAACTCCATATAATTTGGGTCAAAGAAAAACAAGGTCATACAGAAAAAAGCACCGAAGTAACAGAAGAACTTTAGAAAGCCCTTTTTATTTCCGGTATAATCTGCGATCCCAGAAAGAATAGGGGAGAGAATGCTCACAAAAACAAAGGAAATTGAGATCACCATAGAATACAACACACTTGGAGATACGTCGTATCCGAAAAAAGATACGGTCACGTCATTTGAGTCTATAAGATCTGTCGATAGACCTACTTTTTTTGCATAAACAGAAGTTGTTTGTGCTTCATAAAAAATAGGGAATATGGCTGATGAAATAACAAGGCTGTACACTGAGTTAGCCCAATCGTACATCACCCAACCTCGGATAACCTTTTTATCTCCTTTGATACTCACACCTTAAAAGTATAAAAAACTTAAAGTATTTCAACTTTTTATTACAGTCCCTTTACGTAATCTTCAAGATAGGCAAAGTCAGGCATAAGCGAGCCATTTAAATCTGTTTGACTTGCTCTTTCAATAATTCGAGTGGGGTCGTCACCAATAAGTGCAGGTAAAACATGCTTAATCAATTCGTTACCGAAATCCTCAGAAGCATCTTTCGGCAATTCACAGGGTAAATTATCAACGGCCATAACCGCAATTGCATTGGGGGTATTATAGTCAACCTCCTGTCCTGTTTTAGGATCGTAGCCATATATCGGATTGGCCACTTTTGAGGGACGTAAAGTAGAAGCGATAGGGTCTGCGATGTCACATGAGATATCTGCCACTACAGAAATTCTATTATTATCTGCCGCAAGATCTGCTTGGGTTAATATTTTAGGCGAACGACTGCTCCAATAATGACAAGGGATATACATGTCTGTTTCAGGCACATATTTTTGAAAGCCTCGATCATAGAGTTCGGGTTGCTTATAAAATTCTCTACGAATGAAGTCCGTTCCATCTTTTTTAACAAAATAATGTTCAACTTCTAGATGGGTAAATACGGGTTTGTCATGATTCTCTTGCAAGTAGGCTTCATGTCCAAGCTCTTTAATCGGCAGTAGCTTCATGATTTCTCTAGCACCATGACCTACACGGCCAAATCCAGTCAGTACCATTTTGAAGTTTTTGGGCAGCACTACCTTTTTCAATTCTGATTCAACTTCCTTTTTGTCCTCACATTCATTAGCAGGTTTCAGTTTATAGAGGTTGTGTTTTAGGCCATAGGTCCTAAAACCGTTATAACAACCTACAATCCCTGCGTAACGACCAAAGCCAATCAATCTGACATTACGTGTGTCTTTGATGACCTCATAATCAATAAGGCGGATATTTTTCTTCAATATTTCTTCAAGTAAAACCCTATTGTAAGATTGCTGCTTGAAGGTATGTGAAAAGAACATGAATGTCTTATTAGGAATCAAGTCTTTTAGGTTCACTTCTTTTACACCTATAATAACGTCGCAGTGACTCAGCTCATCAACTAGTGTCAATCCTTCTTCTTGATACGCATCATCAGAATAAGTACGTATCGGGCTTCGTTGTATAAAGACTTCGACATTGGGGTATGTGTCAACAATTGCTTTGCATTGCTTTGGTGTTAAAGCAACTCTAAAATCTGGTGGAATTTTCCCTTCTTTAATGATCCCTATTTTCATGCGCTTGTCAGATTTTTAGGTAGTTTTCTATAAATTCTCTTACACAACCCTCGCCACCTTTATGCTTAAGGATAACTTGTGCAATACTTTTGATCTCATTAACAGCATCGGATGGGCAAGCAGAGAGTCCAATGCTTTTCATGATTTCAAGGTCATTAATATCGTCTCCAATCATAGCTACCTCATCGGCTTTTAAACCTTTGTCTTTCATCCAGCCATTGAGTATATCCATCTTGGATTCACGTCCTACGTAACAATTCTTTATACCCAACATTTCCGCGCGCTTGTTTACAATCTCTGCTGAAAATCCTGAGGATATAATTCCAACTTCAATTGAAGAATCCCTTAGTTTTAAGATGCCCATACCGTCTTTAGTGTTGAATTTTTTCATTTCATCGCCTTTCGCAGAGAAGAGCATGCCACCATCAGTCATTACACCATCAACATCAAGGATAAGCAACTTGATTTTTTTTATTTTCTTTTCTAGTGCGGCTTCAAAATAGACGGCCTTAAAGAGAATTGTTTGTAAGTCAATTTCGTATTCTTCACAAATTGCTTCAAGATCAAATAAGCTCATTTCCATTACATGATCAACTTCCAAGTCCTGCAAGAAGTCATTGAAATTCAATCCAAATTTGGAACAGATGCCTTTAATATTTTGCTCTAATGTCATTTTATTTCAGTTTTCTTCCTAGACAGGCAGCCAATGGTTGTAGTTCATTGTGCAAGGCTCTAAAGCCGTCGTAATCCAATTGTTGTGAGGCGTCAGATTTGGCTAGTGCCGGATTGGGGTGTGTCTCAATAATAAGCCCTTCAACTTTCATAGCCATACATGCTCTAGTCAATGAAGGAACACCATATGCGTAACCCATTGCGTGAGAAGGATCGAGTATTATTGGCAGGTTGGTATGCTCTTGTAACCAAGCAACACCACATAAATCCAATGTAAACCTTGTTTTGGTTTCAAAAGTTCGGATTCCTCTTTCACATAAGATCACGTTTGAATTCCCTCCGGCCAGAATGAATTCAGCAGCCTGGGTGAACTCCTGTAGCGTACTTCCGAATCCTCGTTTGATCATAACGGGTTTTTGAGTCTTTGCGCAGGCCTTTAGGATCCCTTGATCGTACATTGCTTTTGCTCCGATTTGAATAATATCGGTGTGTTCAATAATAGCTTCTACATGGGTCGCGTCTCGCACCTCTGAAATAATTAGATGACCAAACTCCTCTCTCATCTTAGAAAGTAACTGTAATCCTTCGAGTCCAAGGCCTTGAAATGAATAAGGACTTGTTCTGGGTTTGTAGCACCCACCTCTTAAAACACTTAAGTCAAGTTCTTTCAATAGTGCTGAGGCAGAACGGATTTGATCCTCTGATTCTACGGAGCAAGGGCCCCCAATGAGCAAAGTGTTGTTATGTTTTCCGCCAATACTGAGACCTTCTTTTAGTTTTATTTCTCTTGTTTCATTTAAAAAACTTCGTGAAGACAATTGCATATCGTTTGCAAAAACCCATTGGTTTTCCACATGTGTTTCAAGGTCAGATTCCAATGCTTTTACAGACGCACTTGTAATTAATAAGTTTTTGTCGTGGTTCCTTATGTGGAATGCATTGAGGCGCAGTGCCATTTTTTGAATGGTAGCGCTGTCTGTATTTTTTTTGAGTTCAATAATCATATTTCTCCTTTAATAAGGTGCGCAAAATTAACAATTCCAATGGCATTTCCATTTTCATCGATGACGGGGAGATACATTATTGGAAAAGGACAAGATTTTATCTTTTTTAAGAGTTCGTTTACAGTAGCATTTCCGAGGATAGAAATGGGTTGAAGGTTCATTAAATCTTTAGTTGTAATTGTTGAAGGCTTTTCTATCTTTTTTAATAAAGCTTTTCTAATATCGGCACTTGAAACCAAACCAATAAGTTCTGTTTGTTCACCAAGTACTAAAGCAAAACCCATTTTACCATCTTCAACACTCTGAAGCATTGTTTTGGTAGTTGCTCCTTCTAATTTAATAGAAGGCGCTTCGGTTAATGGAGTCATGAAATCTTTGATACAATAGTGAGAATGGATATCTCTTTGGGTCAGATTCATTAGGGCATTTCCGATACTTGCCTCATTGAATAAATAGGAACCAGAAACCGATGAACTCACCCCCATATTTCTTAAAATAAACGACACCTCTGCATTTACACCGCCATCGACATGAATAGATTTACTTGGGTATCGCTTTCTGAATTGTCGGATTTTTGAAAAATTATCTTGGTCAAAAACTCCGCCGCTTTGCCCGGGAATAGTGGCCATAATCAGTATGAAATCCATGTATTCAAATTCAGCGAAGACATCCACATTGGTTGGTGTAGTCACCGCCAAACCTTTTTTTCCTTGGATCTCAGATGGGATATTTAGAGGTCCTGTTAAATCCTCGTATTGAAAAGTAATGTATTCGACAGGGTGTTTCTTTAGGTAGGGAAAAAACTTTTCAGGATCATTGGTGATGATATGAAGATCGATAGGCGTTTTGCACCAAGTTCTAATGTTCTCAATATCCTTAAAGACTTCTAAAGAGTCATTGCAATCAACGTGCAATAAATCAATTTGATGCCCAACCAAATCTTGAATAACGAGCTCTAGAGGGCGTTGCTTGTCACTATATATAGAAGCAGATATTTTCATTTCTAACGATTTAAAGGGATTGGCGTGGTTAATGTCTGAAATTTATTGTCACAAATGACCAATTCACACAGATCCTTCATAAAAACGTTGGTATTCAGGTCTTGTTGTATTTGACTTAATAACTTGAGCTCTTCAAATTCGATTTTAAGGGATGGGGCAAAGTCTTTTCTCAATATGATTCTAACCTCATAAATATTACGTTTGGTGTTTTTAGTGATTTTAATGCTTTGCGTTCTTTCTCCAACATATTGTTCCTTGGTCCAAAAGTCATAAAATGCAGAAATCACTTTTTCATCAGCAGAATCACTATAATAAACTTTTAGTGGTCCCTTGTCAATTACTTTTTCACCGTTCATGTCACAAGCGAAGAGAAGAAATATTATACCGAAAATAAAGATTGGATTTCTCATTAATCGAAGCATTACTTTTTAGAAATAAATTTCAAAAAAGAGGGGTAAGCTACTTCTATCGCACCGCTACAACCTCACACCTTTGCTACGTTCCCGTCCTGGAGGATTCAGAGGGAGCTGGTCGTAGAAGACTTACCCCGCGCAAATATATTAAGAACTTTCGAATAAGTTGAAGAATTATTCTTCAGAGTTTGATTGATTTAGTAATGCAACCATAGACAGGCATACAATAAATACTTGTGTAGCCGTTTCGTCTGATAATGAAGAACCATCATCATCTTCCGTTGAAACCTCGACAGCCATGAATCTTGATAGTTGCGGTTGGTCCACGTATGCGTCTATTAGATCGAGATCATCTTTTTCGAAATAAGCATCAAGCATTTCAAAGTATGGTGTTTGATGTGTTTCAATTTGCTTTTCAGTAATAGGAATATGGGAGAGACCTTCTTGTTTAAAACATTCGCAAATCAAGCAAAAATAATAGACCAATAGCCCCTCAAGATCATCGTTTTCATATTCCCCAGGTGCAGTCATAGCATAACCTAAAAGTACGGGCTGTGCCTCGGCGAATGTTTCAAATACTTTTTCAAGTTGGTCGTCATTTAATTTGTCTATAACGCCTATAGCCTTGTCTATGGATTCCTGTGAAATATGTTTCATGTTGCAAAAGTACAATACTTTTTACTTTCTATTTAAGAGTTGGGATACAGAAAATAATTCTTCTTATTTTTACTTAATGAAAGGAACTATAATAGATGTAAGAACCGTTGCTGAATTTGAAGAAGGCAATATCGAGGGGTCAATAAATATCCCAGTACAAGAAATCATGCAGCACATAGAAAAAGTAAAACAAATGGAAGAACCTATTGTGTTTTGTTGTAAATCAGGTCAGAGAAGCGGTATGGCCGCTGATTATTTCTCATCCATTGGAGTGGATTGCTCTAACGGTGGCTCTTGGCTTGATTTAATCTAGTTCTAATTATTGTTTTTTAGAATATAGGTTAATATCTTTTCCATTAAATGAACTCTATTTGGACCGTAAACATTGTGTTCATGCATTGGGTAAGGAAAGAAATCCATTTGAATCCCTAGGTCAATGAATTTTTGAACGAGCGCTAGGTTGTGTTGCATAACCACTACATTGTCTATCGTTCCATGAATAAGTAATAGATCTCCTTTTAAATACTTCGCATTCGTAAATAAAGAAGCTACTTCATAGCCTTCAGGGTTTTCAGAAGGTCGATCCATATAACGCTCCCCATACATCGTTTCATAATACTTCCAATCTGTAACTGGGCCTCCCGCAACCCCTACTTGATACACATCTGGCGTCCTGAGCATGAGTGAAGTTGTCATAAACCCACCGTAAGACCAACCATGAACTGCCATTCTTTTTGAATCCACATAAGGCAATGATTTTAAAAAGTCAACCCCTGTTAATTGGTCCTCAATTTCCAGTGTTCCAAGACGTCTATGAATCTGAGATTCAAAAGCAAAGCCTCTATTTGCAGAGCCTCTGTTGTCTAGGGTAAATACGATATAGCCTTGATTGGCCATCCAGTGCATCCATAAGCTCGCACCATTTAACCAAGAATTTGTAACCAACTGTGCATGTGGTCCTCCATAAACATAATTGAGCACAGGGTATTTTTTCGTTGGATCAAAATTATCAGGTTTGATGATTCTGTAATAAAGAGCGGTTCCATCATTGGCATTTAAGGTGCCTATTTCTGTAGTTCCGATTTGGTAATCTTTAAGTTTTTCTTCAGAATTTAGAAGAAGTTTTGCCATTTTCCCATTATTGGTATAGATCAGTGCTTTTCTTGGTGTATTCCCATTACTATAGTTGTCATAAAGATAAGTCCCATGATCACATACAGATACGCTATGCGTTCCTTCAATAGGGGTAAGTAAACTTGATTTTTTCTTTTTGACGTGATAGTCATATACCATAGTGTTCATAGGGTTAGGCCCCGTTGCACTATAGTAAAGGTGCTTTTTATCCTTGCTCATTCCGATGATTTCTTTGACAACGAAGTCGTGATTTGTGATCTGATCGATAAGCTTGCCATTGAAATCATAATAGTAAAGATTCATGAATCCATCTTTTTCTGACATCCAAACAAATTTGTTTTCGTCCTCACAAGGAAAGTAAGCTGGGTGTTCCGGCTCAACCCATTTTGAATTCGTTTCCTCCAGTATTGTTTTTACAAAATCACCGGTCTCAGCGCTGTATACATGGAGCCACATGTGGTTCTGTCCACGATTGACTTCCGCAACAAATAAATATTTTTCATCAGGGGTAAAACTAACATTGGTCAAATAGTCATCTTCATTTCCGAGCGGTGTAATAAATACAGTTTGAAGTGATTTTGTATTGAAAATCCCTATTTTCGATTTTTCGGATTTTTGCCCCGCCATTGGGTATTTAATGGACATCAAGCTACCTGGAGTATCATTGATATTTAATAGGGGGTAATCGTGTACGGCAGTTTCATCTTTTTGATAGTAAGCAAGATAATTCCCCTTGGCCGACCAAAAAAGCCCTCCTGTAATTCCGAATTCACTTCTAGCTATAGCCTGGCCTGACACAATGTTTGGATCTGAGTGCTGAGTAACCTTGATGATCTCACCATTTTCATCGCTTAGCATAACGTTATTGTCGATGAGGTAGGCTATTTTCTTGCTAGCTGGTTCAAAAGTGGGGCTAGACACATTTCCCTCAAGTGAATGAAGTGTTTTGCCTGTTTTTGATACGAGATCAACTTCATAATACGAAGCTCCATCATTGATATAGAAGTCATTTTCGGTGCTAAAAGAGACAGGGTAGAAGCCTCTGAATTCAGCATCTAGAATCTCATTTAATTCTTCGGTACTTAAAAGAATTTGTTCTTTGTCAGAATTGACATCCGATTTTAACAGTGTTCCTCTATCCTCGCTTAAGTAAACATATTGTGTCGTGTTGGGAAGCCATTGAAATCCAGTAAGTCTATCAGGATAAAACTTTCTGTATTGTTGCATAACGGCATCTTCCAAACTTAATTCCTTTTGAGAAAGGACAAGAGCACTCGAGGCCATAATTAATGCGAGTAAAAGGTATTTCATTTTGTAGATGTTAAGATTTTAATTTTTGGATATCATTGCCACTTGGGCTTTCAAATGTGTATAACTCAAATTCTTGAACGACTGAATAAAAATGATCAAACAGATCAGCTATGATCAGTTCGTACGCTTCCCAAACTTTGGTTTGACTGAAGCAATATACTTCAAGCGGCAAACCTTTGTCAGTAGGTTGGAGCTGCCTTACCATAAGTGTCATCTCGGAATTTACGCCTGGGTGATTTTTTAAATAAAACTCAATATAGCGCCTAAACAATCCAATATTTGTAAACTTCCTTTTGTTAGGCTGTGTGTCAAGCGCATGTTGGTCATTGTATTGCTTAATATTTTCAATTTCTTGATTTAGAAAGCTTCCTAATATTTTGCTTTTTTCTAAAGTTTGAATCAAACTTTCTGATGCCAAGGCAATACTATCTGTTTCAATAAACATGGAGCGTTTGATCCTTCTTCCGTCAGATTCTTCCATGCCTCTCCAATTGTTAAATGAATCGGAAATAAAAGAGTAGGTAGGGATTGTTGTAATCGTTCTGTCAAAATTTCTAACCTTAACAGTTGTCAAGTTTATTTCTTCAATATTTCCATCAGCACCATAACGCTCCATGGTAATCCAATCTCCTTTGCGAATCATGTCATTTGCCGACAATTGAATACTCCCGACGAAACCTAATATGGTGTCTTTAAAAACAAGTAAAATCACAGCAGAAAACGCACCGAAATAAGCCAGAAAACTGGCTGGGGATTGTCCCGTTATTTCAGATAAAATCAAAAGAAAGAAAATAACACCTAAAATAATTTTAAAGATTTGAAAATAGGAATCAATCGGTTTGTCTTTAAATTTCTCCAGCTCCTCGAAAAACATATTAATTGCTGAAATGGCCCTGTTTACAGTAATCCAAATAGCGATGATGATGACAATATCAATAAACTTAGACATGACGTTAAAAAGGACAGGATAGGCGAAAAAGGCTAAGGAGAGTAGGCTGTAAAGAGCCATTAAGGGGACGATGTGTGCCAAAGAACTAAACACCTTTTTAGAAACCAGATAATCATCAAGTTTGGTTTTGCTTTTCGATGCGAAGAATTGAACCGCTACGCGCATTACAGTTCTTGAAATATACCATAGAATTATGAAAACAACAGCTGAGCAAAGAACCAAGATCAATGTAATCCATGGTGTATCGTTTTGAAAAGTGTCCTTTAAAAAAATATCATTTGAATCGTTGTAAAATGACTTGATCCAGTTTAAAATTCTATCTACCATTTACCCATATATTTGGGCCTAAAATAGAAATAAATTACGTGCTTTGCATGAAAGAAAATCAATACCATTATTTATTGTTGTTCATTCTATAAAAATTAAGTATCTTTGCCCCCAATTATAAATTAAAAAAACATTTATGACATCTTATGAAACTGTTTTCATTTTAACTCCCGTTTTGTCTGAGGATCAGGCGAAGGAAGCAGTCAAGAAGTTTGAAAGTGAAATTAAATCTTTTGGTGCTAAGATCAAGCAATCTGAAACCTGGGGGCTAAAGAAAATGGCCTATCCTATTCAGAAAAAATCAACAGGTTTTTATTTTCTTTTTGAGTTCGAGGCTGGAAACACAACCGTTGCAGACTTTGAGCTTATGATGAAGCGAGACGAAAGAGTACTTAGGTTCTTGACCATTAAAATGAATGAGGACCACGTAGAGTACGCGGAATCGAGAAGAAACAAAAAATCAGGTAAATCAGCTCCTGCTGAAGCTTAGTAACATTAAAATTTTTAATTATGTCAAATGATATTAGATATCTAACTCCGATTAATATTGATATTAAGAAAGAGAAATATTGTCGTTTTAAGAAAAGCGGTATAAAGTTCATCGATTATAAGGACCCGAACTTTTTATTGAAATTATTGAATGAACAAGGGAAAATCCTGCCCAGAAGAATTACTGGAACTTCTGCTAAGTATCAATCTAGAGTGAATCAAGCGATCAAAAGAGCTAGACACCTTGCTATTTTGCCTTACGTGGCTGATATGTTAAAGTAAAACTCTACAAAACTTAAGTTATGGAAGTTATTTTAAAGAAAAATGTGAGCAAATTGGGATATTCCAATGAAATCGTAAAAGTTAAACCTGGATATGGTAGAAACTTTTTAATTCCTCAGGGATATGCCGTTTTAGCTACAGCAAGTGCTAAAAAAGCACATCAGGAAATTTTAAAGCAAAAGTCACATAAGGAAGCAAAACTTCTTGGAGAAGCCCAAGGAATTGCTGATAAGTTGGGAGCTTTAGAAGTTAAAATTGCAACGAAGGCCGGAGACAATGGTAAGATCTTTGGTTCAATCAATACAATTCAATTATCTGATGCTTTAAAGAAAGCTGGTTTTGAGGTCGACAGAAAATCTTTAAAAATTAAAGATGAGCCGATTAAGGAACTGGGTAGTTATGAAGCTGAAGTTAACCTATTTAAAGGTGTTGTTCAGACAGTGAAATTTGAAGTTATTGAAGAGTAACAATTAGAACTACAAAATATTTAAGCCTCCTAGTGAGGCTTTTTTATGCGGTTAAGTTTTAATTATTTGGGATTTTTGAAATAAAGATGTTTGCGTCTGGAGCTGAATCAATTTCAAATACGCCATTTAAATCGGTCATTATCTTTTTTACAATTCTCAAATTTAAATTAAGGGTAGCGTCACCTTTTTGGTCGTTACCACTTATGTTTTGAATATCATCAATTATATATTTTTCTATTTGCGGACCATTAAATATAAACGTAACAATTCTAAAATCAGGACTACTTGAGTAATCAAAAGTCATCATTCTTTCACCAGGTTCCTCTTTATAATTATTACATGCAATCATGAGCATGCTTTTCCAAAGCTGGTACAATTTGGTTTCTACAGCTGTGACTACTGCGTCATTGGGTATGTTAATTAGAACCTCAGTGTCATCTAATTTGTATTTATAGACAGAAAGTATTGATTGTATGTTCTCTGATAAATTAACTTCGATTAGATTGTTTTCATTTTCATGTTTCGCAACCTTAGTTAGTTCCTTAACGACTTTAGATGCTCTTGAGCTTGTCTGTGAAATCGTTTCCGAGAAAGATATTGATTGTTGAATCCTGTTAATTAAGGTCATCAGCTCGATGGGGTGTTGGTGCGCTAAAATGAAATCAATTTCAGTCGTTTTGTGGGTCGGAAAGCTTGAGTCTACGAATTTTGAAGCTAACTCATTGACCTTGTAATCAGGATATGATTTGGATTCTAAAAGTATTTTAAATTCAAGAATACGTTTTCTTTTTTCTCGACCACTTATTATTTGTTCAAGTTCATTTGATTTAGCAACGCTTAATGCAAATGAAAAGTCTTCACGATCAAGATTTTGATTCAATTTAAATTCCAATAGTTCGCCAATAATGTCTTTCATGGCGCTGGCACCAGAATTAATGATACCAAATGGGGTGTTTAATTCATGAGATATTGCGTTAGCCATATCGGCTAATAAGGATTCCTTTTCTTGTTCATGGAACTTATGAGTAAGTTCATTGATTTGCTTTGATTTATTGAAAACTTCGTCTTCTAGTTTTTGGTTTATTTCGTAGAGTTTGTTTTGGAGTAGTTCTTTTTCTTTTTGTTCTTGTATTTTATCTAAACGACTCGCTAATAGAGATGATATCGATGTTAAAACGGTAATATGTGTCTCGTTAAAAAAATGCGAGTAGAGATGCTCCAATTTAATATATCCGATCAATGCGTCAGAAAAACGAAGTGGGATCGTCAGCTTTGACTTCATGATTTCTCTCGTGTAATTATGATCATCCTGTAAGATGTATTTTTCGTCTCCAATACCCTGAATGAACTCCTCTGCAGTTGCCTTGTTTTTAAAATTTGTAATCTCAAAAACGCCCTCATTTTGCTTGTCAAAAACGTGTATACCACACTTTGAAACTTCAAATTCTTCTATGATGAGGTTGCTAATTTTATTTAATAGATTAAAATAGTCGCTTTCATCATGAACAGTTTGTGATAGAAGATTAATTGCTGTTTGTGTCTTTAGGTCTCTGGTTTTCTTCTCCTCTGACTCGATTTTATCAGTAATATCACTAATGAAAGCAACTCCTTGGCTGTTTCCATTTGTATTGATTTTCGTGAATGCAACTTCAAAAAACAGGGGCGAAGTAACAGACCTCATTCTGTGACGTTTGTTATTTAAGTCATTATGCCCTTCGTGGTATAGGTTTTTAACGAAACTCCCTAAGTCTTTATCCGCTAAAAACATAAGTAGATCACATATGTTACTTGGATCAATGGAATCCTCAATATTAAAATAATTTAAGGATTTCCTGTTGTAATCTATTATTTCCCCATCCCAATTAAAAAAGAGAATTGCATCAACGGCATTTTCTATTACTAGTCTCGTATTTTGTTCCTTTAATTGGAGGTCAGAAAGCGTTTGTTCAAGTTCTTGAGTTCTTTCTGTAACGATGCTTTCAAGCTGTGAGATTTCCATTCGTAGTTCAATACTCTCGTATTCCTGGGTATGCTTTTGTTTGTTTAGTTTCTCCTCAATCTCTTTATGCTTCTTGAAGGCGATAAGGGCATTTTTTAAATTACCATCAATCTCACTAAGTTCAGCATAATGCTTATAAACTTCAGCTTCAATATCCATAGACACCTTCAATAGGGAAGGGGAGGTTAAGCTGCCGTTTTCGTGAAAACTAATGTCTTTTGTTGTTTTGTGAATTTTTTCAATTTGATCAATAGCGAATCTAATCGTCTCGATTGCCTTTAGGTTTTGATCTTGTTTATGTAGGCATCTAGATATGAAAAGAACATTAGTGATTTCAATACCTATCGATTGATTAAGTTGTGCATTGCCTTTACTGTTTTCAAACTGTATAATTGCTTGTTCATATTGTCTATTACAATAATAAACCTCCCCAAGGTTACATGTAACCACTGAATTCATAAATGAGTCATTCTCATCAAGTAAGCTGAGACACTCTTTGAAAAAAGTAATGGCTTCGTTGTAATTACCTAGCTTTGTGTGGCAGTCCCCGGTGTTATTCAGTGTGCGTAAAATCCAGTCTCCTTCATCGAGTTCCCTACTAAGAAGAAGGCATTTTTCATTAACTTCAAGTCGCTCCGTTTGTTTGTCTAGATGGTCTAGAATGAAGCCAAGCGTATGGTAAACGTGAGCAAGATTTTTTTTATCATTATTGGTTTCAAATATTTGTGCTGATTTTCTAGCATATTCGTGTGCTTCTGGTATCAAGCCTAATAATTGACTTGAAAACGCCAAGTTTCGATATGCCTCACCTATTCCTTTAATGTAGTCATTAAGCTCCGCGTTTTTAAGGAGTTCATTGGATTTATGAAAACCATCTTTCGGATTGTTTTTACACAAAACAAGATTTTCGGCATTCTGCGAATCAATTTCATCGTGAATTGTTCTGCCCTTTATCATCTTAGATTTGAATATAAAATAATGTAGAAAATACCAAGAATCACTAAAATACAATACAGTTGGTGTGTCCCTGAAACCAATCGGGATAAAGGTTGTCGTGTTTGGGAAGTCATAGAACCTTCTTGTACAGCGGTTGACATAGGGGTAAGAGTGTGGTTTAGTATTACCAAAGTAATATTATAAACACCTATTTTCTAAGTCCGTAAACGAAAGTTATAAAGACAGTTTTGTTAATAGCCTGGGGCAGGATTTGTTTAATAAGCTCATGTGCTTACCATTCGAATAAAGGTAGAGGTGACATCATAGAGCGGGTATTGAAACGTGCCTTGTCCAGAATTTCTTTGTTTCCTTTCGACATTAACGCTTGGTCTATAATCTCTACGATTGATGGGATATGTGATTCTTTAATCCCTCTAGTGGTAATTGCTGCGGTACCTATTCGTACCCCTGAAGTTACAAATGGTGATTCTGAGTCAAACGGAACCATATTTTTATTAACGGTGATATCGGCTAATCCCAAAAGCTCTTCTGCATCCTTGCCCGTAAGACCTTTTGACCGTAAGTCAATCAGCATACAATGGTTATCTGTCCCTCCAGAAACAATGTGATAACCTTTCTCAAGAAAGACATCTGACATGAGTTTTGCATTTGTTTTAACTTGCTTCATGTAGGTGGCGTATTCGGGGGTCATGGCTTCCCCAAAGGCAACAGCCTTTGCCCCTATAACATGCTCAAGGGGCCCGCCTTGAATACCTGGAAAAACGGCAGCGTCTAGAAGTGCTCCCATGGATTTTAGATTTCCATTTTTCCATGTTAATCCATATGGATTCTTTATATTTTCCCTCATCATGATTACTCCACCTCTTGGTCCTCGTAAAGTCTTATGGGTTGTAGTTGTTATGATGTGACAATAGTCTAAAGGGTCATTGAGAAGCTGTGTTGCGATAAGGCCAGAAGGATGGGAGATATCTGCTAGCACAAGTGCTCCAATTTCATCGGCAACTTTTCTAATTCGAACGTAATCCCAATCTCTTGAATAAGCTGAGGCACCACAGATAATCATTTTTGGATTTTCCTTACGGGCAGTTTTTTCAAGTGCATCGTAATCTATCTGTCCTGTTTCTTTATCAACACCGTAAAATGAGGGCTGGTATAGTTTTCCTGAAAAATTAACTGGAGAACCATGCGTAAGGTGTCCGCCATGTGATAGATCAAAGCCAAGGATTTTATCACCTGGTTTAAGACATGCTAAAAATACTGCTGCATTTGCTTGAGCTCCTGAATGAGGTTGCACGTTTGCCCAGGATGCACCAAAAAGTTTACATAAACGATCAATGGCCAATTGTTCTATTTTGTCAACGACTTCGCATCCTCCGTAGTATCTTTTTCCGGGTAGTCCCTCAGCATACTTATTTGTCAGGATACTTCCCATTGCAGAAATAACTTCTTGACTTGCATAATTCTCAGATGCAATCAGCTCTAGGCCCTTTGTTTGTCTTTCTTTTTCCTCATTTATTAATGAGAAAACTAATTCATCTCTCAATTTTTAACGGCTTTTGGGTAATTGATTTCGTGTATTTTCTGAAGTCCTTCTTTTAGCTCCGTATTTGGTTTGAAGTTAGTAAGTTTAAAAAGCTTTTGAGAACTACCTACTCTCCTTTCTACCTCGTAATCGTATCTTTTTTTCGGGGCGTCTAAATATGTTATTTTAGAATCCGATTGGGTGATATTTTTAACTTCGTTTGCAAGTTCGGAGATACTCCATTCTGACTCGTTAGCAATGTTGACGATATGAGAACCTTTTATTCCGATTAGTTTACAACAAGCTTCAATTGTATCTTCGATATAGGTAAAATCTCTAGTCTGTTCGCCGCTTCCGAAAATAGTAATATCATCACCAGCTGCACATTGCTCGAAGAATCTTGGGACCACCATTCTATTGTCTTGATTCCATCCATAAACATTAAAGAAACGTATTGAAATTACGTTAAGCCCTCTCTCTTGATGGTGAGAGGCTAAATAGATTTCGTTATATCTTTTGGCCATTGCATATGACGTTCTAGGGTCTACCAAGACTTCCTCAGTTAACGCGTTTTTTACTATGGCTGAGTGGCTATAAATACCACTTGTGGAGGCGTAGAGTATATATTTTACATTATTGGTTTCAGACGCTTCAACGACATTTCTTGTTCCAATGACTTCTACATCCATTGTTTCAACGGGGTTGTCAGCTACAATGTCTACACCTAAAACTGCGGCAAGATGAAATATCACATCGCATCCTTTTGAGGCTTCGAGAACAAGTTGTTTGCTTCTGACGTCTCCTTTGAAAAAGTTAATTTTTGAAAAGGTGTCTTTGTCCAATTTGTTCCCTCTTAGTAAGGAGTCTAGAACAGCCACCTCATGTCCTTCATTTACAAGTTTTCTAGACAAATTACTTCCTATGAATCCTGCTCCTCCGGTCACTAGTATTTTCATAGTATTACGACTTTTAATTGTGCGATACAAATATCAACAATTTCTAAATTATAGAAAAGCTTTATTTGTTTTTTTTTCTTAGAGCGAATAAACTGAGTTTAATTTTTTTTTTGGGGCAACTAAATCGGCTGGCTTTTCGTCATTGTTTTATCTAATTATAGATGAAATTATTTTTAGGTTTCAAATTAAGATTGTAATTTTATATGACATCTTATGAAACTGTTTTCATTTTAAATGTGCTAAAACTAATACTCAAACTCTGCCAAACTAATACTCTCTATGAATTTTTCTGTTTTGACTCTCGTTTTGAGTCTATTTCATTTCACTTTATTGAGTCAGTCGATTGTGCAAGATTCTTGTTTTAATCATCCTTCTACTTATGAAGTCCGTATTCGAAAAGGAATCTTTGAAGAGCAGGTTAGGTCTGAAATAATTCCTCGTCCATTAAAAAAAGAAGAGGAGTGTATAGTTGCCAATAGCAGAGGTCAAAATAATTCTATCATTGTAATTCTTGATGAGCGTCATGAAGTAATTATTTATTCACATTCAGTAATCAAAAAGGATTAGATGTTAAGGGTATTTATTTTTTCGTTTCTTCTTTTAAGTTCGACTGTATTAAGAAGTCAATGTACTACTGCTAATCCGACTTGTGCTACTGCGGTTTCATTAACTCCAGGCGACCCTTGTGTCGATGGGTCCGTTTGTAATGGAGGAAGTGTTTATTCGCAATCATGCGGTGGTGGAACGAATAGTAGTGTTTGGTATTCATTTGTTGCTTCATCAACTGACATGAATGTCGATATTGATTGGGTTTCAGGTAACTGTAACTTCAAAGCGTCAATTTATTCTGGTTCTTGCCCTAGTCCAACTGAAATTACTTGTCAAACTGGTTCTCCAAGTGCTTTTTTTACATTAACAGGGCTTGTAATAGGGCAGACCTATTATGTCCAGGTACATGGTAGGGCAGGTGGTGCCTGTGGTACAGGTGTAGAGTTTTGCATTTCTTTAGATGATGCAGCAATTACTAATGACGATCCTTGTGGAGCTGTGATGTTGCCTGTTTCTACAGTATGTTCTTACGCGACTTATTGGAATACAACTTCAACAGATTCAGGGGTTCCAGATCCGGGGTGTGCCAATTATCAAGGTTCTGATGTTTGGTTTTCTGTCGTCGTACCTGCGAGTGGTGAGGTTGATATTGAGTTAAATACAGGAGACATCATTGATGGAGGCGCAGCTGCTTATTCTGGTTCTTGTTCATCGTTAACTTTAATAAGCTGTGACGACAATACCAGTTCAAATGGTAGTATGCCCTTGTTGAGTCTTACCGGTCTAACAGGGGGCTCTACGATATGGATACGTGTATGGGAGGATGGAGGTGACGTTAGTGGGACTTTTGATATTTGTGCTATTGATCCTAATGTCGCTCCGGCAAATGATGAACCATGTAATGCGCAATCTATTGCAGTGAACTCTTCTTGTGTTTTTGAAACTTTCTCCAATGAGTCATCTACTGGTTCAGCTGGTATTCCTGCGCCTGGTTGTGCTAATTATGTATCAAGTGATGTTTGGTTTTCTATTACGGTACCCGGCACAGGAAATGTGGAAATTGATTTTAACACAGGTACGATGATTGATGCTGGAGCAGCTGCATATTCAGGAACTTGCAGCTCTTTGTCATTAATTGCATGTGATGACGTTTCTAGTGCAAACGGTGATATGCCCTTATTGACTTTAATTGGTCTTACACCTGGAGCTACTATTTGGATTCGTGTTTGGGAATATGGTGATGATAATAATGGGACATTCGATATTTGCGCAACAGAATTAGCTTCTTGTAGTCCAACCAATACATCATGTTCATCAGCGATTGCATTGACATCAAACTCGGCCTGTATCAATGGTTCGACATGTGGGGGTGGTGCTGTGGAGCCTTTATCTTGCCCTACAGGATCGACAGAAGGAGTTTGGTATTCGTTTTTAGCGACCCAAACAGATATGAATGTTTTTGTTCAATTAATTACTACAACAGGTTGTTATTTTGCGACAAGTGTTTATTCTGGTTCTTGTGGTTCTTTGACTGAAATTGGTTGTGAATCTGCGGCGCCTGCCAACGATGCTATTACGCTATCTGGTTTAACTGTTGGTAGTACTTATTATGTTCAGGTGTCCTATCCACCAGGGGGGCCTTGTGGTAATAATGGGTATGCTGAATTTTGTATCAATGCAGAGGATGTTTTGTGTGAGGGTGGAGGGAATAACTCTTGTGGAACTGCCGACCCGTTTTGTACGGGAACATCTTACACTTATTGTAATACAACGGGTGCAGGGAATTTAGGATCTTATGCTAACTTTTGCCTGGGTTCTACACCAAATCCAATGTGGATGTTTTTTCAAATCGATAATCCGGGTCAAATTGATATTCAAATTACACAGTTTGATAATTTTGGAGGTACTTTAGATGTTGATTTCGCATTGTGGGGCCCATTCACTGATGTCACTGCAGCTTGCGCTGCCATTTCGCCTTCTACGCCTGCAATCGACTGTTCGTATTCAGTGGCATCGATTGAATATGCCAACATTAATGCAGTACAGACAGGAGACATTTATATGTTATTGGTTACGAATTATTCGAATACAGCAGGGTATTTGGAATTAGTTCAATATAATGGTTTAGGTACTACTGATTGTTCAATTGTCTTACCTTGTTCAATTTCAGGTGTGGCTTCTGATATAAGCTGTTTTGGACTTACTGATGGTGAAATAGCAGCATCTTGGGACGGAGCGGCAAATTATACTGTAGAGTTGACGGATGGAGCAGGTAATCAAGTCGACATATTATCGAACATTGTTACGACTTCTCATACTTTCACGAATCTATCAAATGATACGTATACTTTAACCGTTACATCTTCAGATGGTTGCACGAATTCGTCAATAGTAACAGTTAATCAGCCGGCTGCAGTTTCTTTGACATTAGACGATACAAACCCTACTTGCGTAGATATAAATTCGGGTTCCATAGGAGTTACTGTTTCAAGTAGTTCCCTACCCGTTAACGTCAGCTGGACAGGAACGTCATCAGGTGATCCAGTCGGAAATGAGATCACTAGTTCTGGCGGTAGCTATACCGTTAGTTCCTTGACGGCGGGTTCCTATACTTTTACGGCTGTAGATAACTCAGGTTGTACTGCTTCTGCAAGTATTACCCTCTCAGATGTTATTTGTGCATCGCCAACAGTAAGTTTACCAGTAGGCTTACCATCGACTTTAGATTGTGCAAGTGCAGATAGTTATGCTACCCCTGCCGATGCTACTTATACCAATAGTGATATTGGTACGTGTTTGATCAGTGGAACATTAAGCCCTACAGTAACCGACGCCTTTGATGCATGTAATGGAGGAACGATTACCATCGATTACGCGGGAACAGATGCCTGTGGAAATGCATTAACTGCTCAACATGTAATCACAGTAAGTCCACCTGCATCGCCAACAGTAAGTTTACCAGTAGGCTTACCATCGACTTTAGATTATATAACAGCCTTGACATATACAACTTCAGATAATGCTACTTATACCAATAGTGATATTGGTACGTGTTTGATCAGTGGTGTTTTAATTCCTACAGTTACTAATTCTTTCGATTGTTTAGGTGGAACGATTACCATCGATTACGCGGGAACAGATGCTTGTGGGAATGCATTAACTGCTCAACATGTTATAAGTATAGACGGATCAATAATAGATATAAGTACAAC
>TARA_B110000046_G_scaffold76119_1_pt1 | contig 21499 bp, 20 predicted proteins | sample TARA_B110000046 | Tara Oceans TARA_B110000046 (sample SAMEA4397157) | marine metagenome | biome: Polar Biome; feature: [DCM] deep chlorophyll maximum layer (ENVO:01000326); material: water (ENVO:00002006), including particulate matter (ENVO:01000060) such as... | depth 40 m
TGTTAGTTGAGATTTATAATGAGGTTTTGGCAAGATACAGCACAAGGATGTCGGAAGTTGAAGAAAAAGTGGATTAAGCTTAATCCATTTAAAGGAGGAGTTTTGGCTCCTAATTGGTGATAAAGTCGCGTAGTTTTGGTCGTTCAAAGCGGTATTTCAAAAACCTTATCGGACCTCAGTTAAAAAAACTTTAGCAGTATAATCAATAGATTCTCGAATTGGAATAAATTCGATACCCAGAGTTTCCCTTATTTTTTTATTAGAATATACTTGCTGTGCATGTGCAGCTCTGGCCGTTTCTTTTGTTATTAATGGATTCGATCTACTAAAGAAAGTCCAAATCCAATTCAAGCGCCAAGCTATACTACTCAACAATCGATTTGCGAATATGGATGGTGGAGTTCTTCCAAGTGCATTTGCCAAAATATCAAAAAACTCTTTAAAAGTTAGGTTCTCAGAAATCAACAAAAACCTTTCGTTGTAAATTTTATTTTGGACGAGCTTAATCATGGTTTTGCTCACGTCTCTTACATCCACAAAAGCATTACTTCCTTTGCTATAAAATTTCAGGCCATTCCAAACTGTTTTAAACACATTGGTACTGCTCTTTCCCCATTCTCCGGCTCCAATTATTACCCCAGGGTTAATTACTGAAATGTTAAGCCCTTCTTCTGCTGCTCGCCATACTTCTAGTTCAGCGCTGTATTTTGTAAAACTGTAAAATGAATTATAGGTGCCCGCATCCCAATTGCATTTTTCATCGATGGTTTTCCCTTTTTTTTGCTTCCCAATAGCCGCGGTTGAGCTTACATAAATGAAATGTTCTATTTCAGATTCTAGTGCCGCATTTACCATGTTTTCAGTTCCCGTTATGTTTACCGCTTCCATCAAGTTTTTATCTTTTGGATTAAAACTTACCACGGCGGCACAATGAAAAACACGTATTATGTCTTTCATAGATTCCAGCAAACACCCAATGTCAGAAATATCACCGTCAAACCATTTTATTTTTAAAAATAGATCTTCTTTATTATTTCTTTTAAAAAGGTTTTTAATTGGGTTTAAGTTGGAAGTTGTTCTTTTTAGAGCAGTAACGGATTCACCAAGCATCACTAAGTCAAAAATGAGTTGTGACCCAACAATTCCGGTGCTGCCTGTTACTAAATTCATGAACAACGAAAATACTCTAGTTTTTTGGCTAAAGGAATAAAAAGGAACTGAATTGTGTGTAAGAAAAATGCGAATATTAATTCCGAATAAATAAATTGGACAAATATCTTTGCGGTTCATATTGAGACATAACAAATGAATTTTATTAAAGAATTACAATGGCGTGGAATGATTCACGACATTATGCCCGGAACCAAGGAAGCACTAAATAAACCAACAGCAGGATATATTGGATTCGACCCAACAGCCGATAGCTTGCATATTGGATCTTTGGTTCAAATAATGATTTTGGTCCATTTACAACAAGCTGGACATAGGCCAATTGCACTAGTAGGAGGCGCTACTGGAATGGTGGGCGACCCAAGTGGGAAATCGAAAGAAAGGAACCTCTTAGATCAAAATGAAATAGAAAAAAATATTACCGGAGTGCGGACTCAATTAGAAAAGTTTTTGAATTTTGATTGTGGTGAAAATTCTGCTGAGCTAGTCAATAATTACAATTGGTTTAAGGAAATGAATTTTTTAGATTTTATTCGTGATGTTGGGAAGCACATTACCGTAAATTATATGATGGCTAAAGATTCGGTAAAATCTAGAATGGAAACCGGGATATCATTTACAGAGTTCACTTACCAATTAGTTCAGGGATACGATTATTATTGGCTCAATAAAAATAAAGGTTGTGTAATTCAATTGGGAGGATCCGATCAATGGGGAAACATTGTCACGGGTACCGAACTAATTAGGAGAATGGGAGGTGGCGAAGCTTATGCTGTTACAACTCCACTTATAAAAAAAGCGGATGGGAGTAAGTTTGGGAAAACTGAATCTGGAAATGTTTGGTTAGACAGAAAAAGAACAAGTCCCTATAAATTTTACCAATACTGGTTAAATAGCAGTGACGAGGATGCGAAAACGTATATCAAAATATTTACTTTAAAATCGGAAGAAGAAATTAACTCAATAATTGCTGAGCATGAAGAGGCTCCTCACGTGAGATTACTTCAAAAATCCTTGGCGGAAGAGATAACTACTCGGGTTCATTCAAAAGAAGATTATGAAGCAGCTGTTGAAGCTTCCAATGTTTTGTTTGGTAAATCTACTTCTGAAACTTTGAAAAACCTTTCGGAAGAAGATATGCTTTCTATTTTTGAAGGGGTTCCGAAAGCTGAAATTTCATTGGCGGAGCTTGAAGCAGGAATTGATTTAGTTGATTTATTGGTGGAAAAAACGAGTTTTTTACAGTCTAATAAAGAAGCTCGAAGGGCAATTAAAGAAAATTCAATCAGTTTAAATAAGGATAAGGTTACGGATGAATTGTTGGTTAATAAGACGCATTTAGTCTCGGATAAATACTTGCTTTTGCAAAGAGGTAAGAAAAAGTATTTTTTGGTGAAGGGAGTTTAAACGGCCAATAAATTACAGCCTCTAACATCACTATTATCAAATCTTCCTAAAACTTCAAATTGAGTTTCAGAAATCTTTTTACCCAAATCTTGAGTAGCAATAAATGAACAAGAATTTTGATTGGCTAAATCAATGATATTGACGCCTCCAGTTTTACCGTTTTCTAGTAAATGAAATGGATCGGAAGGGTCTCGTATTAAAACATTCATCCATGGTGGGCATTCAAATATTCCGCCCCCATTTGAATAGGCTTGTGAAAGTAGTTCAGTCATTCCATATTCTGAATGAATATTGTTAAGCCCAAAGTTATTTTTTAGAATTTGGTGAACGTCTGGCCTAGTCATTTCTTTTTTACGCCCTTTCATACCTCCAGTTTCCATAACGAAAGAGTTGTTCAGTTTTTGTGGAAATGTAGTAGAAAAATCTAGTAGAGCATAAGTTACTCCTAATAATAATGTAGGAATGTTGTTGTTTTCTGCCCAGTTTAATTTTTTGTGGAGCGCTTTATAATCGTCCAAAAAGAAACCGCTTTCTTTATATTTACTTTTAGATATAAAATTTTTCGCCATGTATATTAAAGACGATCCACTTCGCTCCAAATAGGAGGGGAGTAGGGCAAGAATTAAATATTTGGAAACATCACCATAGAATAAATCAAACCCTTTTGTAAAACTTGTTTCATACAAGGATAAGTCTTTTACAAAATGTTTTGAAACCCCAAATCCAGAAGTAGAAGAGCTTGAAAAGACCGCTTCGGGAGTAAAGTCGTCTGTCTTTACTTCTTTTGATTTGAAAAAATCAATTGGCAAAAAAGTAAGCTCAGATAAGGCTGTTGGTCTTGGGTTTCTTTTAGTTAAGTCTGTGTATTGGCGTAATATTTTGTTGTTTTTATATTGCGTTGAAAAAGTATCGAGGCAACTTTTTTCAAATTTTTTATGGGTTTTTATTTTTATAAAATCAATCAATTTTAATCATAAAAAAAGCCTGCAATAGCAAGCTTTGTGGTATAGGTTAAATTTTTAATTAGCTTAAATTTTGGCCCTATTTGCAGGTGGAGAACTCAATAATTCTTCTTCGGAGATCTCATTTTCCATTAATTCGCCATCTTTATTTTTAAATATTACTTTATAATATTTCGTCCCTTTTTTTACAACTTGTTTTTCGATTAACATGGGGTGATGGTCAACTTTGTAATAAACTATTTCTCCTTCTTCGTACTTAAATGATTCGCCTTTTGGCAGTTTACCAGAAGACATACAAGAAACTAGGAAAAAGCAAAATGACAATCCAAATAAAAAAATACGTTTTAAGATGTTCAATTTCATTACAGAAAATGGTAATATTTAATGCAAACAAATGTAGGAATTTAACTTGCAATTTTGAATTCAATATTCCGTTTAATCGACTAAAGTCAATTTAAGATGTTGAAGTGTTATTTTTGTAAAGATTTGAAAAAGATAAATCTTATAATATTCTTGTTTTTAGCGTTTGGCGCTTGTAAGAAAGAAAGCTGTGATGGTAATGTCCCTGTTGCGACTTTTGATGAGGTTCGTAATAGTTCAGGTACTACAATTGTTGTCTTGGGAGTTTTGGATTGTGATGGTGATATAGGGTTAAGTGAAACGGAGTCTACAGGAGATTATAAATTCAATGCTTTTATAGACATTCGTCCATTTAGAAATGGAGAATGGGATAAAAATACGTTTGATTATAGTGACATGACCATAATTGAAATTAAAGACGATAGTGGAATTGTAGTAGGCTATGATACAATTATTGATGTCCTCAATTACTATTATCGTGTACCAGTAGTAGATAACAATAGCAGATCTGATATATTTGAGGCTAAAATAGAATTGGATTTAGGAACAACTTTTTTTGGTTTCGATACTTTTAGATTTGAAGGAAAGATCAACGATAAAGCATTGAATACAAGTAATACAGTAATTTCAGAAACCCAATATTCAAGAAATTAAAAATCGCTATCCAGTAATGGATAGAGCGTTTTCCAAACTATTTCCGTAACAATTTTATGTCCTTCGGCTGTAGGATGAATGCCGTCAGGAAGGTTTAAGTCCTTAATTCCAGCTACATTTTCTAGTAAAAATGGTATGAGATTAACTTTTTCTACTTGTGCAATCTCGGAATACATGTTTTCAAAGTCTAAAAAATATTTATCACCCATGCTTGGAGGCACTTTCATTCCGGTTAGAATCACTTCAGAACTTGGGTTTTTATTTCTAAATTTTCTGATAATTGCTATTAAATTTTTCTTAGTCTCTGATGTCGAATACCCTCTTAGTCCATCATTTGCTCCCAGCTCCAATACAAAAATGTCAATTGGCTCTTTCATAACCCAATCCAATCTCGCCAATCCGCCTTTTGTAGTTTCTCCAGAATTTCCAGCATTTATACAAGTGTAATCTAACCCTAGAGAATCAATTTTTTCTTGGATTAAGTTCGAAAATGCTTCACTTGGTTCTAGTCCAAAGGCGGCTGTAATACTGTTTCCGAAAAATAAAATTGATTTTTTAGTCGTTTTTTTCTCTTGTGTAACTTCTTTTTTTAATGGTTCTTTTATTGGAGCACCTTTACTAACTTCTTTACAAGACTGCTGTGAAAAAAGAATTGAAAGGGCTGTTGCAACGATTAAAAATCTAGTTATCATTTTTTTACTTTAAAAATACAAATGTGTTAATTCTAGATGAGACAAATTTGCACAAAAATAGCAAAAAGTTGTTTGTTTTAGAACCTTCGAATTGCTATGATAATTAGCATTTCAGCAAATATGCTAGGGTTAGATAATACTTCATCAACAGGTAGGTTAGAGGCAATGGAGGATTTGTAAAGTGTAAACCCAAATACTGCATGGCCTCAAACGCTCAAATCATGTTTTTGGTTTTGAATACATCAGGCCTAACTATAGTGCTCGTATTCGTAATGGCTCTTTTAGCAGCCAAGGATGCTGTTAATCCTCCAGACATATTTTTGTCTATTTTATTATCTAGCGATTTTGTAACTTTAGCTGGATTAATCGATGATGTGGTTGGCATAATTGCGGCTATCTTTATAGCCTGTTTGTTTTTTGGCTAATGGTCCAACTCTCATCAATTTGTTAGCATTATGTATTTTTAGAGTCCAATATATTTTGTGGTTTCTATTAATAAGTTCATTTTCGCATAAGAAAAACGCCTAAATATGAATATCATTATTGAAAAGTCATCTTTAACGAAATGCTCTGTTCGGCAAATTCGCCAAATCATTTATTATCAATTGTTTAAATATCCTTTAAGGATTGGTGAAATTGACGGTGGGGCTGATACTCAGGAAGACCTTGACAAAATGGTAAGCCAAAATATCTTATATCAATTGGATAATTACTATTCAATTGTAGACATTAAGAAAAACGTAGAAAAAAGATTAATAGGGAATGAATTGTATGATGAAATGATGCCTCGTGCAATAAAAAGGGCAAAATTCATTTATCAATTCCCATTTGTTGAGGGTGTCTATATTTCGGGTAGTATGTCTAAGGGCTTTATAGGTGAGAACGGAGATGTAGACTTTTTCATCATTACAAAGCCTGAAAGACTATGGCTTTGTAGGACACTATTAATTCTATTCAAAAAGGTTTTTTTAGCAAATAACAGAAAACTCTTTTGTTTAAATTATTTTATTGATTTTGATCATTTGGAGATTGAGGAGAAAAATATATTCACCGCCACAGAGCTAATTACCTTATTGCCAATTTGCGACTCAGGAATAAATAAACAATTCAATAAAGAAAACAATTGGGTAAGAGACTTCTATCCTAAAACCCCATTTAGACAAACTCTTTTGGGTAAATTGAAAAAGAACGCTTTGACCAAAGTTTTGGAGCTTTTATTAAGCTCACTAGCCGGTAATTGGCTGGAACAGATATCAATGAAATTAACCCTAAAAGTATGGAACCATAAATTTGGAGACTTTAAACCACGGGATTTTGATTTGGCTCTTAAAAGCCGTTCCTATGTTTCAAAACACCATCCTCAAAATTTTCAGAAGAAAGTATTAAGCGAGTTTGCGCTTCGGGTTAATGATTTTGAAAAAGAACACGGAATAGATTTGAGTTTATAATGAAGATTCTTTTTTCACATTCATATTATTATCCTTTAGATGAAAAACAATGGGCGAAGAAGCAACCCTATCCTCCCTTAGGCACTATTCAGGCAGCAGCCTATCTTAGGCAACTAGGACATGAGGTAGCGCTTTTTGACACTAATTTGATAGATTCTCCTGTCTATATACAACAAGACTTAGAATCTTTTCAACCTGAGCTTCTTGTAATTTATGATGATGGTTTTAACTATCTAACTAAAATGTGCCTCACTAACATGAGAGAGGCTGCATTCGATATGATTGCTTTGGCTAAGAAAAGAGGGATCCAAGTTGCTGTTTCAAGCTCGGACTCTACAGATCAATTCAACATGTATTTGGATGCAGGGGCTGACTTTGTATTGCTAGGTGAGGCTGAAGAAACACTCAAAGAGTTGGCTGATAACTTGAAGAAAAATTCTGATACTTCAGGTGTTTTAGGGATTGTTTCTCGAATGGAGAGTGAAACTCAAAACTCTGGTCGTCGAACAGTTATGCGCAATTTAGATTCTTTACCTATCCCTGCTTGGGATTTGATAGATATCGATGCTTACCGTAAGATATGGTTGGGTGGAAATGGGTATTTTTCATTGAATATGTCTACTACTAGAGGATGTCCTTACAAATGCAATTGGTGTGCAAAACCCATTTATGGTCAGAAGTACAACTCAAGATCGCCAGAGCATGTAGTAAGAGAAATTGAATATTTGCTTAACCACCATAAGCCTACTCATTTTTGGATGTGTGACGATATTTTCGGATTGAAACCGGGCTGGGTTCAAGAGTTTGACCATCTGATTCAAGAAAGAAAACTAAAGTTCACATATACCATTCAATCAAGGGTTGATCTTCTCTTAAAAGAAGATACTATTGGTGCATTGTCTTCATCAGGTATTCATGAAGTATGGGTAGGGGCAGAATCGGGTTCACAAAAAGTGCTGGACTCAATGGACAAAGGAACTCAGGTAGAACAAATTTATGAAGCTACCCGAATGTTGAAATCCAAAGGAGTTAGAATCGCATTTTTCCTTCAATTTGGATATCCTGAAGAAACCAAAAATGACATTCAGAAAACCATAGACATGGTTCTAGAGCTCATGCCAGACAACATAGGTGTTTCTGTTTCTTATCCTTTGCCTGGAACTCCATTTTACGAAAGAGTTAAATCAGAATTAAATAGCAAGGCCAATTGGAAAGATAGTGATGATTTGGATTTGATGTTCTCCAATTCGTACCCTAAAGAATATTATAGAAAACTTCAACGCTACATTCATAAGCGTCTTCGATTGAAACAAGGGGCTTTAAACGGTAGGGCAATTTTCAGTCATCCTTTTGCTGTTAATTGGCAGAAAATAAGGTCGGTGGCACTGTTCCCATATTATGGAATAAGTTCTCGAATGGATAAAAAATCATTGGACAAAATGGAAGCTCAAGTATTATGAGCTCCTTCGATTCTGCGGCTCCAGATTATGATGAAGAGTTCACGAATACAGCAATAGGCAAATACCAACGTAAGACTGTATGGAATTATCTTAATTCCTTTTTGGAATCCAACTTTAAGCAAGAGCCATTAAATATTTTAGAACTAAATGCAGGTACTGGTGAAGATGCGCTTTGGTTTGCCCGAAAAGGACACAATGTAACGCTTACCGATGTCTCTTCTAGAATGCTTGAAGTGGCAAAGAAGAAAATTGAAATTGTCGGTTTTAGTTCCCGTGTAAGTTTTTTAAAGTTGGATTTGAATGAGATGGAAACATTTAAACCAGATGCGAAATTTGATCTGATATTTTCAAATTTCGCAGGATTAAACTGCCTAGATAAAACTGGAATCAAAGAGGTGTTTAAGTCATGTGAGTCTATGTTGAAGCCAAACGGTGAATTTATTTTGGTCTTCCTTGGTAAATTCTGTCTTTGGGAAACGATTTATTTTTTAGCCAAAGTAGACCCGAAAAATGCCTGGCGAAGAAGCAGTGATAATTCCGTAATGGCAGATGTGAGCGGCGAAAAAGTGAAGACATGGTATTACTCTATTCAAGAAATTGAGCAATTGTGTTCAACTAATTTCGAAACTCAGAAAGTAAGAGCAATTGGTAGCTTTGTGCCGCCTTCTTACCTTAATACAATGTTTGGAAAAGACTCGTTAATATTAAAAATATTAAATCGTCTTGATGATGAATTGGGACACTTGATATTTATGAAATACCTATCTGATCATTATTTACTTCATTTGAAAAAGAAATGAAAATTCTACTCACACACGGTTATTTTCTTGAAGAAGATCCAAAGGAAATGGAAATCATGAAGCCATATCCTACCTTAGGATTGCTCTATATTTCTGGGTACTTAAATCAAAAAGGGATAGTGCATGATGTCTTTGACACTACCTTTTCATCTACCAATGAATTTAAAAATCATTTACTTGCCACCCAGCCTGAAGTAATCGCATTCTACACCAATCTTATGACCAAAGTAAAGGTGATAGAGTTGATTCAATTTATCCGAAGCCAAGAGCAATTGCAAAAAATAAAGGTGGTATTAGGTGGCCCGGATTTAACTTATAATCAAAAGAAATATTTAAATGCAGGAGCAGATTTTTTGGTGATAGGGGAAGGGGAAGAAACATTTTATGAGCTTGTTGAAGCCTTAAGAAAAGAAGAAAGCACAGATCAAATTAATGGTGTTTCATATATGCAAGAAGGGGAATTGAACGTGAATGCGCCGCGCATTAAAATGAAAGACCTTGAAGACCTTCCTCTGCCGAATCGCTCTGCTTATCCAATAAAAAAATATTTGGATACTTGGAAAAGTTATCATGGTGAAAGTGCCCTAAACATTAGTACCCAGCGTGGATGTCCTTATACATGTAAATGGTGTAGTACAGCTGTATACGGTCAAAGTTATAGAAGACGATCCGCTAAAAATGTAGTGGCCGAATTGAAACTGTTATCCAAGGAGTATAACCCGGATACATTTTGGTTTGTAGACGACGTGTTTACAATAAGCCATAAATGGTTGGAAGAATTTCATACTGAAATTATTGATTCTGGGATTGAGATCAAGTTTGAATGTATCACGCGCGCTGAGAGAATGAATGATAAAGTTATCAAATGGTTAAAAGAATCGGGCTGTATTCGTGTGTGGATTGGCGCTGAAAGTGGTTCGCAAAAAATAATTGACGCCATGGATAGACGCGTTGATATCAATAAGGTGAAGGACATGCTTATAAAAACACGTCTGGCGGGTATTCAAACTGGAACATTTATAATGGTGGGTTATCCCGGTGAAACTATAGAGGATATAAAAACAACGGCGAAATATCTTGAAGATGCCTTGCCCGATCAATTTACGATTACCAAAAGTTATCCTATTAAAGGAACTAGCCTTTACGATGAAATTGAAGAGAGTATTACCAAACAGCCGGAATGGACTACAAGTACCGATAGAGAAATTGATTTTAAAAGGAAATACAGCGACAGATTTTACAATTTAGCGATTCGAAATATCCATAATCGAGTAAAACTGAAAAGAGAAAAAGCTAACGATAAAATCGCGTTTAAAACTCAGGCTAAAGTTTTTATTACCGCATTGGGTATGAGGTTATTATCTTAAAACTGTGAGAATTAAAACGTCAACACTTGTTTTTATTGATGGGCTATTCGCTCCTATTAATAGGCTGTTTAGCAGTTTATCTAATATGGGCGTCAAAAGAAGGAATGAAACAAAAAACTTGCTTGTTATCAAGTTTTTTGGAATGGGTAGTATCGTAAGAATGGCTTATGTATTAAAGAATAGTGATGTTGATTTGACTAATATTACCCTTATAACATTAAAAAAAAATGAACAAATAGTGGAACTTTTAGAAATTCCAGTAATCTATATTCGGTCGAACTCAATTCTCGTTTTGTGGGATATTACCAGAGCAATTCTCAATACTTGGTTTAAAACAAATACCCGCGTAATAGACCTAGAGAGAAGTTCAAACATTGCAGGAATTTTCAGGGTATTATGCTCTATCCAAAAACCTAGTTCGTCTTTCTATTTTGACAATGACAATCGTGTTTCTGGAAAACATTTATCGATATCTTTAAAAGATAAGAGTGCTGTAGAAGTTTTGTACGAGGCATTAGAAGTAAAGCCAATAAGAAATAAAGAAAAAACTAAGGGTGGTGTTAAAAACAGTGTTATCGTGAATGTAAATGCAGGAGAATACCTTCCTGAAAGGAAATACCCCATTACTAAATTTGCCGAAATTGTTCAGATTCTATATAATCAAAACCAAGATTTAAAGTTTGTGTTAACCGGCGGAATAAATGAACTCGAGTATGTTTCTAGATTAGAAAGACTTTTAAAAAAATGGAGTATTCCGGTGAAAAACCAAACCGGAAAACAGTCGATGCAGGATTTGGCTGGTGAAATTCAAAACGGTGAATTATTGATTACCAATGATTCGGGACCTCTACATTTGGCGAATTACTACGCTACTCCTTGTATTGTGCTATGGGGTCCAACGTCGGCTAAAAGTGTTGGTTATTCTGATTCGGAGATTATGAAAAACATCTCAACTCATGAACATTGCTCTCCTTGTTTTGTACACCCAAAGTCAGCGATTGCCAAAGAATGCCAAGGAGAGATTACTTGTTTTGTAAATTTAAGCCCTAAAATGATAGCGGCTCAAATAGGAGTTTTTAAATCTAATATTGACAAAGTAGCAGTGTATGTCTAGTAAAATAAAAATACTGTTTCTTAACCCTCCTGGGAATAAAATATTTATCCGAGATTACTATTGTTCCAAAGTTTCGAAGGCCTACTATTTGCCACAACCGGTTGATTTATTGATTCAAACTAGCTTTTTTTCGAAAGAAAAATATGAGCTAAAAGTATTGGATTGTATTGCAGATAAAATATCGATTGAGAAGGCTCATTCGCTAAGTAAAGAATTTGAACCTGATTTTATTATTGGTTTATTGGCTTCGGTTTCTCTAAAACAGGATGTGCCATTTTATACTCAATTGAGAGCATTGATTCCTAAAACAAAAATTCTGGTTAGTGGCGATGCTGTTTTGGAAGACTATGACAGTGTTTTTGGAAATTGGAAATGGTTGGACGTTGTTATTTTTAATTTTTTTAATGGTGGTGCTAAAAAGTGGATTGAAAACGACTTTGAAAACGCAAGTGGAATTGTTATTCGGAATGGCGATTCATTTTTAAAAAAGGCGGAAGTACGAAGGTCGGTTTTAGAGCTTGAGACTCCACGACATGATCTTTTTTCTGCTAGGAAATATCGTATGCCGTTTGCCAATGCGTTGCCTATGGCGACAGTTTTAACTAATTATGCTTGCCCATACCCTTGCACATTTTGTATAATGTCTACCATGCCCTATATGAGTCGGTCGGCTAACAGTATTATTAATGAGCTTATAACGTTAAAAAAACTGGGTTACAGATACATTTATTTTTCTGATCAAACTTTTTTTCAATCTAAAGCCATTACTAGGGAAGTGCTAAACTGGATGGTTACAAGCAATTATGATATTTCTTGGATGTGTTTTTCACGAGTGGATGTGCTCAATGAAGATGAAATTAACCTAATGAAAAAAGCAGGTTGTAATTTAGTCATGTTTGGAGTAGAGTGGGCAGATGAAAAATACTTGGAAGAGTATAAAAAAAGTTACACCTTAAATCAAGTCAGAGCCACCTTCGATCTTACGGCAAAAGCTGGAATTAAACGATTGGGAACCTTTTTAATAGGAGTGCCAGGACAGGGTAGACAATCAATAATAGACACTGTGGAATTTGCCAAAGAGATAAAGGCCGATTATGCTTCATTTAATGTCGCGGTTCCGCGTTCCAATACTTCTTTTCGTGAGAAAGCAATTGAAGCAGGTATTATAAATGAGTCTGTGAAAGTAATGGATCAATCGGGTGATGAGGTAACCATGGGCACGGGAGAATTATCAAGAGAGGAGCTTCAAGAAATAAAAAATTGGGCTTATCGTTCATTTTATTTTAGACCAATTTACATTCTTAAAAGAATAGTTGGAATTAGTAATTGGGTTGAGTTGCGAATGCATATTCAGGAGGCTTTTTATATTTTGAAAGGATTGTTTAAACGATCTGCAGGATAAAGATGTGGAGTTGGAAAAACATACTTGCCAGTACTTGGATTATTGCTGTTGTAGCAGTTGTTTTCGTAAAAGGAATTATTCCCGGATGGCAAGAAGGGCGATCAGATTTTTCTAATTACTATGCTTCGGCAGTCTTGCTGTCAAATGGGGAGTCCATTTCAGACTTTTATGATAATGATTGGTTTTCGGAAAAGGCTATTGATGTGGGTGAAATGGGAGGAGCGAAATTTGCGCCATTTCCCCCGACTACAGCTTTTTTATATTTACCGCTTGTGGTTTTAAATCCTCCGCAAGCAAAGCGGGCTTGGTTAATTTGCAACCTTCTGTTTCTGGTCATACTTGCGTTTCAACTAAAGGCAATTTGTAATTTGACATGGTTTGAATTGATTTTTATTCTCGGTCTGTTTTGTATTCCAATTGCCTCAAATATTAAATTGGGGCAGAGTTACTTGCTGTTCACGGTATTCATTACCAGTTTCATAAAAGGAAGTATAAAGGGAAAGCAATTACTTGGTCCAAGCTTGTTAGGGTTTGCTGCATCGCTCAAATATTTTCCTCTGGTTTATTTAGTTTACGGACTTCCTGCCATCAACAAAAAACACTTATTCATTTTTTCAATTGTGGTTATAAGTTCCCTCATTTTACCCGTTTTTTTCTTCGGAATTAGTCCCTACCAGGCTTTTTTTGGTGAGTTCTGGAATCATCTCAATGGCAATTTATCTGGACAAGGACAATTCTCGGTTACTTTTCAATCTATTGATGTTTTATTGGCCAATCTTTTTATATATGATCTTGAGCAAAATCCAATGGTGTGGATTGATGCGCCTTATCTTAAGGCAGTGATTAAAATCGTTTTTGCTTTAGTGATTATCTTCTTTTCTGCTCAATCACTAAAAACCGGGGTGGAAAAAACTAAAGAATTGTCACTGGGAATTTTAGTTATCGGCGCTTCACTGCTAATTCCAGCTAGTGCTACCTATCATTTTCTTTTTTTAATTCCTGCCCTGCTATTGGCTTTAGCTTGGCTGAAAGATCATGAGATTTCAAAGAAGATAATTACGGGGGTAATTGTTCTCGTATTTTTCATTTGTAATTTGTTAGCTCATAATATTCCTGGAATTCAAAGTTACTATGTCCTAAATGTCTTAGTTCATTTTCCACGACTATTTGGACTATTGATGCTTTTTATTTTGCTAATAGTGGTTCAAAAACGATATTTGCGAGAGAATGTCTAAGCACTCATTTATTAAAATATTGACCCTGGTCATTACTCTTATGGTTCTCCTTGATGCTTGTAAAAAAGAAGAATTAAATATTCCGGTCTCTGCTGATAATAACGAAAACTCTATTCTAAATCTAAGATGGTACAATAGTGATATAGAGACTAAAGAAGAATTTGTTAAAGGGCTTAAATGGTGCTTTTCTTTTTTAGGAGCTAAGTTGCCCCAGGATTCTTGGTCAAAAGGAGTTCATTGGCAAAATGATAAATTGCTAACTGTTGATTTTGAAAAATTAGGGTTTTCCCAAGATGCATTGAATGTTATCCAAGAAATAAATCAAGTATTTAAGACTTCTCCAGAGTACGCTCAGAGCGCACTTGATGCGGGGAGCTGGGTGGTCAATGTTTTTAATAATAGTGCCCATTACTATCGAATCGTTGGAATGCCTTATCGCTTAGATTCATTTTCAAAAAAGTACATTTTTAATCCTAAAAAGGCTGCAATTAAAGAATCTGCTGTGGCATATGGAAGTAGAATAATTCAGCTTCCTTCACATTCAAGTGCGCTGAAACAAGCATTTATTGCGGAGGAGTTAGACTCAATAGGAATAACGCCGGAACCTAAGGAGTATGAAGTGATGGATGTTATGGATAATGGTCAATTGAGATTTGGTATATACTCTACTGAGGGAATTTTAATTAATGGATCTGATCCTACCCTAACGGAAGCTGGAAAGCCGGCTAAATGCTTGTGGTGTCATGAGATGAATATACAGCCGGCATTTGCGGCAATAACTTCCATGCCAGGATATTACTCTCCTGCAGAGTTTGATAGCATTGTTAAGGTTAGTTATGAAAAATTACAAAAGTATCGATCTGGAATAAGAGGCGAAATAGACTTTACTAAGCTAATGGCACATACTTTACTTGAAAAGTTATATTTCAGATATATGGAGCCCTCAGCAGAGCGTTTGGCTCAGGAATGGGGTCTTTCTGAAGAAGAAATCTTAAAAAAGTTAATTGGGCTAAAAACCCATGATCATCATGAGTTTACCGAAATGAAAGATTTGTATTGGCGTCATGAAGTCGAGGATTTTGCCCCGTCCAAGCCAATGAATTTTACAAGAACCCTTCGTGAAACGGATTATTCTGAAAAGTCTATTTGGAAATGATTGTGAAAACGAAAATGAAAAGGTTCAATTGGATAGGCCTTGAGAGTATAACTTTTGCTGTCAGGCCAGCTTTCATGGCTTTGTTTTCATTCTTGGTGATTAATCAAGACGGAGCAAAGTTGTGGGGCGATTTTGTTTACTATCTGATTGGAGTTGAATTAATAATTATGCTCACATCTTGGGGGCAAAAGCAGTTTTTAATGCGCAATTTTTCCGTTTCGCCCAATGAGATCAACAGATCATGGAATGGAGCTTTTCAAATTCGATTATTACTCGTGATTACTTTGCTTCTATCCGTCTTTTTTTGGCCTATTTTAGAAAGTGAAAAGCCTATGTTATTGCTTTGGATCACTTTTCAATTTCTTATTTCACTGGGCGATGCATTACTGCCTTACTTAAGAAAGTACAAAATTTTACTTTCATCAGAACTCTTTGCTGCTCTGTCTGGGTTAACAGTGTATGTAGTCTGGCGGCCTAATGACATCGAAGGGTTAATGTGGATTCTAGTTTTAAGCTCGGCCATTAAAGCTGTTTTTACGCTTTCAGTTATCATAAAAGAAATAAAAATAATTCCATTTAGTTTAAAAATCATAAAGGGGTTTGCTCTGCCTGCGCTCCCCTTTTTTTTTCTATCATTTATTGGCTTAATTCAGAATAAAGCAGATTTATACATTGTTTCATTCCAAATGAACGAATCAGACTTAGCGTTATACAGTATTGTTTTATCCTTCCTTATATTAATGCAGGGCGTATCTGCTGTAATGTTAAGGCCCTTCGAAAAAAACATCTATCGTTTAAGACCATCAGAACTTTCAATACTCAAGAAAAAATATTTAATTCTTGGGAGTATGTTATCGATTATAGGGGCAACATGTGTTTTTTATATTGTGAAACTGATTTATGGTTTTGAGCTAAATATAGAAGCTTTACCCATGTTAATCTTATACTTGTTACCCTTCTTTTTCTATTTAATTGAAGCCCATATCTTATTAAAATTTAATTTGGTATATACGATGATTGGGTTTGCTTTTTTAGGAGCAATTGCAGGGTCCGTAACCACCTGGTTACTGATCCCTTTGTATGGAATTGAGGGGGCTCTCTTGGGTGGGATTCTCTCCCGTTTGATTGTTGCTTTATTTGTGGTTTTAAGGTATCGAAAGCTACCTAAAACTTCTAATTCTTTTCAAGTAACATGAAAAAAGCAATTCTAAGGGGGTTAAAATATATGGCGCCTAGTTATATGGAAGGCAGAGTTCTAAAAAAAAGGAGAGAATTTTATAGTCAGTTTATAAAGGAAGGAGATTTATGTTTTGATATTGGCGCTAATGTGGGAAACCGAACAGATATTTTTGTGCTCCTTGGGGCAAATGTTGTGAGCGTAGAACCTCAAGCTACTTGCGTTGAACAGTTAAGGGCCAGATACAAAGGAAATCCAAAAGTTGTTCTTGTGGACAAGGGAGTTGGTGAAAAACACGGTAAAAAAATAATGCATTTGAGTAATTTCTCAGAAGTGTCTACATTTTCTAGTGAGTTCATCAATGCATATCTAAATCAACCAGGTATTAAATGGGATAGAGATGTGGAAGTTTCCATTATTACAATGGAAGACCTAATCAAAGAGCACGGAGTCCCTCAATTTTCTAAAATAGATGTCGAGGGATACGAGCTCAATGTTCTTCTAGGATTAAAACAGCCCTTGCCTGCTCTTTCAATTGAATATAATGCACGATTAAGTCAATTAGCCTTTTCGTGCGTGAACCATATTGATAAAATGGCTAATTATGAGTTTCAATTTTCTTCATTCGATACCATGAAATTCTATTTTAGTGAATGGCAATCTTCATCTAAGATAATTGAACTTTTGAATAAACTACCGAAGGACATCTTAACGGGAGATATTTATGTTAGAAAAATTAAATGTTAAAATGAAATATTGTATAGCTTTTTATTTTGTTGTTACCTTAACCTATAAGGTCAACAGTCAAAACTTTAATAGGCCGACGAATAAGTACTTATATGGGTATGAGTTTGAATTGTTGGATTCTACATTTAAAGATTACGTATTAACAGTACCATTTCATTTTAGAGCGTTTGGTCCAGGAGGTAAATCGACAGGTTCTCCTCCCATTATTTTGGATAAACATGGATATGTGGCCATGTATTATGTAACAGAATTAGACTTCCTCCCGATGTTCAAATATTATGAAAAGCAAAATAAATTTTCTATGGCCCAAGTTTATACTGGCACCATTATTAAGGGGGATATTCATTATTTTATCTTGGATGATAAATTTAATGTGATTGATACAGTAATTAATAGCCCAGGTATTGATACGGAAGGGCATGAATTTCATTTACTTGACAATGGTAATCGAATTTTAGCCGGTCAAGTAATGGATACGGTAGACTTGAGTAATGACACAATCGGAGGCCAGTTAGGATTTGACTCCACAGTTTTAAGGGGGTTTGTAATAGAAGAATTTGACTCCTTAAACAAATTATTATTTCAATGGAATAGTAATGATTATGTGCCACCTAGTGAATCTAATCTACTCAATGGCTACGATAGGCTTGATTTTGATTATTGTCACGGCAATGCCATTGAAAAAGATAAAAATGGTGATTATTATGTTTCCTTAAGAAATACAAATTCGGTTTATAAGATCAACGGGAGGACGAGAAAAGTAATATGGAAACTGGGTGGTGTTAACTCCTCATTCTCCTTTGATAATGATTCAGGTTTTAGCGGTCAACACGATATACGAATTTTGGATAATGGTAATTTAACAGTGTTTGATAATGGAAACACCAGATTACCTAAAAAATATTCTAGAGCATTAGAGTTCAGTTTAGATACGATTAACATGAGGGCCAATATTGAATGGGAATATGTTGAAACGGGTAATGCATATTCCAGAGCAATGGGAAACCACGAAACGTCAAAGGAAAGACATCACTTAATAAACTATGGAGCCACATTGAGACCCTTCCCTTCAATTTCAGTTTGTGATGATCAAAAGAATGATCTTTGTCGGGTGTATTTTAAAGATTCCGTCGTCAGCTATAGATCCCAATTAATGACGGGTAATTTTGATCTGAATAGACCTACATTGAGCTGTGAAAGAAATAATGGAAAGCTATTGCTTCACTTAGACAGTTCATATTCTGAAGTTATTTGGTCGACTGATGAGAGTTCCTTGGCTATTGAGATTACTACAAGTGGAACATATCAAGCTTGGGTGAGAAGAGGTAATGCCATGATTGGATCTTTCCCAGTAATTATTAATGATGTTAATGAGTATTGCTCTTCGGTGAGCATAAGTTCAATTGAACTTGAAAGAAAAGAAACTATTAATGCCTATTACAATGCTCTGGGGCAACCAATAAATATAGACCAACACCATGGATTTTATCTGGAACAAGACCAGTCGGGTGATTTGAACAAGAAATACAAACCCTAGATTCACCTGCTTTTAAAAAAACAAAATGAACAAAGTAATCCTCTTTAACCCTAGAAGTGCAAATCATAAACACCGCGTTCCTAATTCCATCCTACAGGTGGGGGCTAGTATTTATGGTAAGTACGATTTTGTTTTTGTAGACGGAAATCTGGAGACTGATCCATGGAGAAAAATTGAATTATATTTAAAGACTGGAGAGTACAAGTATTTTGGCTCAACAGTTATGCCTGGTCCACAGCTAAAACAAGCCATTCCCTTTTCGAAAAAAGTAAAAGAGAACTTCCCTGATCTTATTACTATTTGGGGCGGGTATTTTGCAAGTAACCAACATCCGGTTGTGTTGGATTCAGGGTATGTAGATTATGCTATAAATGGCCCTGGCGACAACGCGTTTCCGTTATTGCTGGATGCTCTTGAAAAAGGAGAGAGTGTAGACGGTATTAAAAATTTGATTTTCAAAAGAGATGGTCAATATGTGAAAACCGCTAAGGAAGTCTTACAAAACATGGATTTACTTCCACCTTTACCCTACGAGTTTTTAGATGGTTTTTATTCGCTCAAAAACTACGTTGCCAAAACGTTCATGGGGGACAAAACCTTCGCTTATCACAGCAGTTTTGGATGCCCGTTCACGTGCTCGTTTTGCGCGGTAGTTCCTATTTATAATGCAAGATGGAATGGTAAGTCTGCTGATCTAATGTTCAAAGACGTATTGTATTTGAAAGAAAAACTAGGAATTAATGGTTTTGAATTTCATGATAATAATTTCTTCACTTCTCAAAAACGAGTAGTTGAGTTTTCCAAACTCATGATAGGACAGGGTATTGAATGGTGGGGAGAAGGTAGAATTGACACTATAGATAAGTATTCGGATGAAAACCTAGCCCTCATGCGTGAAGCTGGATGTAGGATGATATTTCTAGGGGCAGAAACAGGAAATGATGAGGTTCTGAAACAAATGGACAAAGGCGGTACTCAGTCAGCTGAACAAATTTTAAGTTTCGCGGGTCGAATGAAAAAGTTTGATATTGTACCTGAATATTCTTTTGTATTGGGAATGCCAGCAGATACTCCTGAAGAAGTGATGGCTCAAATAGATTTCGATATTGATTTTATAAAACAAGTTAAGAAGATAAACCCTGATACGGAAATAATAATTTATCTGTATAGTCCAGTTCCAAGTGAGGGTACAGAATTATTTGAAGCCATTAAAAAAGCAGGGTTTAATTTCCCAGAAAAATTAGAAGATTGGTTAGATCCTAGTTGGGAAAATTTTGATTTAAGAAAAAATCCACTCACACCCTGGTTAACACCTGAAATGGTTGATAAGGTCAGGAATTTTGAAACGGTACTCAATGGGTATTATCCGACACAATCTGATTTTAGAATAAAAGGATGGAAAAAGGACTTGTTAAGATTGAGTTCAGCATGGAGGTATAACAGCAATACATATAAACGCCCCTATGAAATTAAGGTCTTGCACAAAATATGGAAGTATCGCCAACCAGAAATTGAAGGATTTTACTCTGAATAATGATAAGAAAAGGAATTCGTAAGACGTTAAAATGGTCTATAAGTCGTGTCCTTAAAAGGCGATATGCGAAATATTCATCAAAAGATCATATCGTTGAGTTTCTGGATTTGAGTTTGCTAGTTAAAGCGGGCGTCTTCCATCCAGAGCTTTTCTTTAGTACTAAAGTTTTAATTCAATTTTTGAAATCTAAAGATTTAAAAGGTCAGAATTTATTGGAATTGGGTTGTGGAACAGGGACAATTTCAGTTTGGGCTGCCAGACAAGGGGCTATAGTAACGGCAAGTGACATTAACCCTATGGCAATTGAAAATACGATTATAAACGCAAAGAAAAACAAGGTCAAAGTAGAATGCATAGAATCAGATCTGTTTGAAAACCTTGATATTAATGCATATAGTTATGTAATAATTAACCCACCATACTACCCCATTGAACCTAAAAGCATTGAAGAGCGCGCTTGGTTTTGCGGATTAAATTTCGAATATTTTTTAAGGTTATTTCGACAACTTAAAAGAATTGACTCTTCCCAGAAAGTTCTAATGGTTCTTTCTGAAGACTGTGATATAGTAGCCATTAGAGACGAAGCAGGAAAACAAGGATTTGAGTTAAATTGTGTGTTTACTAAAAAACAGATTCTTGAAATCAATTATGTCTTTGAAATCAATAAGTTAAATTAGTAGTTAAGTTTGTTCAATGTCAAATCGAAGGTCATTTATAAAAAAATTAGGAATAACATTTCCGGTAATCTCATTTTTAGGAATATCTTCTTTTGCTGAGGAAATACCGTTAAAAAATGGTCGTAAGAAAGCCGAAAATAAGGTGGAAAATCCTGTTGTCAAACCAGTAGTTCTTTCGACTTGGGATTTTGGATTCGCGGCTAATCAAAAAGCTTGGGAAACTCTTGAAAGCGCTGGTCGTGCTATTGATGCTGTGGAAAGAGGAGTTCAAGTTCCGGAAAGCGACCCTAATGTAATGAGTGTAGGTTATGGTGGAATGCCGGATAGAGATGGGTTTGTTACGTTAGACTCTGCCATTATGGATGAAACAGGAAATTGTGGTTCAGTTGCTTTTATTCAAGGAATTAAAAATCCAATTAAAGTTGCGAGACTGGTAATGGATAAAACGCCCCATGTCATGTTGGTTGGAAAGGGTGCTCAGGATTTTGCAGTTTCTGAGGGGTTTAAAACGGAAGACTTACTCACCAAGAAATCAAAAGAAGCTTGGGAGAAGTGGAAAACAAAAGCCAACTACTCTCCTAAAATAAACGTAAACAACCA
>TARA_B110000046_G_scaffold134272_1_pt1 | contig 21478 bp, 21 predicted proteins | sample TARA_B110000046 | Tara Oceans TARA_B110000046 (sample SAMEA4397157) | marine metagenome | biome: Polar Biome; feature: [DCM] deep chlorophyll maximum layer (ENVO:01000326); material: water (ENVO:00002006), including particulate matter (ENVO:01000060) such as... | depth 40 m
AAAAAAAATGATACAGTTTATAAAAAATCAAGTCATTGAGAAATTAATCCTCCTTGGATTGACAGAATATTGGTCTCATTTGATTACCAAAGTGAGTCTTGTTATTACTGCACTTATACTTGCTTATGTCATTGATCGAGTTATCCGTTATCTGCTATTTAGCATATTTGTTAGACTTATTAAAAAAAGTAAAACTGATTGGGACGATCTACTGGTAGAGCATAAGGTATTCTATGCCATTGCCCATTTAGTCCCAGTGCTGTTTATCTTTTATATAATCCCTGAAATTTTAGATCAGGACTTAGTATGGGTAGACTACCTTGAACGGTTAAATAAGGTTGTGGTAATCATCGTATTTGCGGTCTTGTTTTTCCGGATTCTAAATATAGTTAAGACAATTATTGGTCGAATAGAATCTTTCAAAGACAAGCCTTTAGATAGTTACTTTCAATTAGTCAAGATAATTATTTCAATCATACTATTCCTGTTAGTACTATCCATTTTAGCAAAAACCCCAATAGGATACTTCTTCGGTGCATTTGGTGCCATGACAGCAGTTGTAATTCTTGTTTTTAAAGATACCTTACTGGGCTTTATTGGCAGTATTCAGCTATCTGCCAACGATATGATCCGAGTTGGAGACTGGATTAGTATGGAAAATTTTGGAGCAGACGGTGATGTAATTGAGATTAATCTAACTACCGTTAAAGTTCGTAATTGGGATAAAACGATTACCACAGTTCCTACCTATTCCCTAATATCTGATTCATTCAAGAATTGGAGAGGAATGCAAGAAACAGGTTCTAGAAGAATTGCCCGCTCCATTTTTATTAACCAAAGCACTATAAAATTTGCAGATCAAGATTTGATTAATCAGTTTAAGAAAATTCATCTTTTAGAGGAGTACATCTCAAGAAAAGAAAATGAGGTGGTGCTGTACAATAACGAAAATAAGGTCGATACTTCAATGATTTCAAATGGTAGAAGAATTACCAACATTGGCACATTTAGAGCGTATCTGGTAACCTACCTTAAAAATCATCCTAAAATAAATCAAGATTTAACAATTTTAGTTCGTCAATTAGATCCTACCATAAATGGAATTCCATTACAGATTTATGCATTTAGTTCGGACATTGAATGGGTGAATTATGAAGGTATTCAATCGGACATTTTTGACCACATTTTAGCAGTAATTTCTCAGTTTGAGTTATCTTTATTTCAAAGCCCTAGTGGTGCTGATTTTAAGAAGGTATTGAATCTATAAAAATATTTACCAACTCATTATTTTTGTTCAAATAGACTGAATTTAGAAAAGACATAAAGGATTAAAATAGAAAATTCAAACGCTAAAATGCATCGTACTTTTAATTCGTTAGGTACTTTGCAGTAATTGACTTTTTACTTTTCAGCATTTCTTTAACGGTGCCTTGAAAGACCAATTTTCCCCCTTGGTCTCCGCCTTCCGGCCCTAAATCAATTACCCAGTCGGCATGTTTGATTACTTCAGGATTGTGCTCAATTACCAGTAAAGAATGTCCCTTATTTATTAGTGCGTCGAAAGAGTGCAATAACTTAGAGATATCGTGAAAATGCAGCCCAGTGGTAGGTTCGTCAAAAATAAATAGCGTGTGGTTGTTGGTTCCTCCTTTTCCGAGGTAACTCGCCAACTTAATTCGTTGAGCTTCCCCCCCACTCAGCGTTCCTGAGGCCTGACCTAATTTCACATAACCCAATCCAACTTCTAACAATGGTACAAGCTTATCTCCTACTTTTAGCGAGCTTCTATCTTCTTCAAATGTTCTGAAGAAATCAACAGCATCTTCCACGGTCATGTCCAAAACATCGGCAATGTTTTTACCCTTGAATTTTACTTCTAAAATCTCATCTTTAAAACGTTTCCCGTCGCACTCCTCACAAACTAAGTGAATATCTGCCATAAACTGCATCTCTTCGGTAATTTCTCCTTCTCCATGACACACTTCACACCTTCCCCCGTCAACATTAAAAGAGAAATGAGCGGGTTTGTAGCCTCTAGACTTCGACAAGCCCAAGGAAGAATAAAGCGCTCGAATTTCATCGTACGCTTTGATATACGTTACCGGATTCGACCTGGAAGATTTACCGATCGGATTTTGATCAATAAATTGAACGTCTTTCAGCATATCTATTGCCCCTGTGATCTCTTTATAAACTCCTGTTTTTTCACCATATCCGCCCAATTTTTTCATTATGGAAGGGTAAACGATTTTCTTAATCAAGGAAGATTTTCCCGAACCACTCACCCCAGAAACTACGGTCATTGAGTTGAGCGGGAACTTGCAGTCTACTCCTTTTAAATTATTCTCGCGCGCTCCATAAACCTTAATGTAATTGATGGATGTTCGAATCTCCGTCTTATCAGAAACGTTCTTTACATGGTTAAGATAATCAGAAGTGAGCGTATTTGCCTTTGTGAGTGCTTTTGCGTTGCCTTGAAAAACCAAGTGTCCGCCATTACTCCCTGCTTCTGGTCCTAAGTCAATAATTTCATCTGCTGCACGAATAATTTCTTCATCGTGCTCAACCACAATCACCGTATTGCCCAGATCTCTCAGTGACTTTAAAATGACAATCAGACGTTCAGTGTCGTTAGGGTGAAGCCCTATGCTCGGCTCATCTAAAATATACATGGAACCCACCAAACTGCTGCCCAAGGAGGTTGCTAAGTTTATTCGCTGTGATTCACCTCCAGAAAGAGTATTTGCCGGTCTGTTTAAATTCAAATAACCTACACCTACATCTTTTAAGTACTTGATTCTGTTTTTAATCTCCACCAACAAGCGCTTCGCAATAGTAGTATCGTGTTCGTCCAATTTTAGTTGCTCAAAATAAGTGGCCAAATCATGCATGGAAATACTTGCTAAATCATTAATGGATTTATCACCTACTTTTATAAAATTTGTTTCTTTTCGCAACCTGTTACCTTTGCAATCAGTGCATACTGTTCTTCCGCGATATCTTGCTAACATGACCCGAAAATGAATTTTATAACTTTTGGAACTTAAATATGCAAAAAAATCATCCAACCCCTTGAAGTGTTTATTTCCACTCCACAAGGTCTTGTATTGTTCTGCAGTTAACTCAAAAATGGGTTTATGAATAGGAAAGTCAAACTTTTCTGCGTTTCGGATTAAATCATCTTTCCAAACTTGCATTTTTTCACCTTTCCAACAAGCAATGGCATTTTGATAAATCGAAAGGGCTTTGTTCGGAATAACAACATCTTCATCTATACCTATTACCTTTCCAAAACCTTCGCACTTTGGACAAGCACCTATCGGATTATTGAAGCTAAAAAGGTGAATACTTGGTTCTAAAAACTCCTTACCATCCTCCTCAAACAAGTTATTGAATTTTTTCAATTTTAACTCCCCTTCCACATCATATCCAACAATGCAATTACTTTTCCCCTCGTAAAAAGTCGTTTCAACTGAATCGCCTATTCTGCTTTCTTCATCCTCTATCTCATCATTAATTACAAAGCGGTCAACAATAATATCTAAAGAGCTAAACTTCTTTTCATCGGGAACAAGGTCTTCTAGCATTTCTACCTTCCCATCTACCAAGGCTCTACTAAAGCCTTGCTGCAACAAAAGCTGAACTTTATTCTCCGAACTCTTAATGGCCTTTAAGTTAATGGGAGCAATTAAATAGACTCTTGCTTTTTGCGGAAGCTCCATTATAAAATTTACCACGTCTTCTAACTGATCTCGACTTACTTCTTTACCAGTTGCCGGAGAAAAAGTTTTTCCAATTCTAGCATACATTAACTTCAAGTAATCATAGATCTCTGTGGTAGTTCCAACAGTTGAACGAGAATTAGTGGTATTTACTTTTTGCTCAATAGCAATTGCCGGCGCAACTCCCTTTATGTAGTCAACATCCGGTTTTTCCACTTTACCAAGAAATTGCCTAGCATAGGAAGATAAACTTTCCACATATCTCCTTTGTCCTTCGGCATATAAGGTGCTGAAGGCTAATGAAGATTTACCCGAGCCAGAAAGCCCTGTAATAACTACCAATTTGTTCCTAGGAATGGCAACATCTAAGCTCTTAAGGTTATGAACCCGAGCACCTTTAATTATAATGTGTTTCTTAGGATCTAACTCTTCAACGGGTATGGACATGCTTTTTAGTGATTTTTTAACAATCGAAACGCAAATTTAAGTTGGAAGTTTCTTTATTTTTGGAAAATAATATTTTTATACACAATAATACCAACCCTAACACGTTTTGGTTCGTATTATATAAACAATCATAACGCCTATAGTTCGAAACAGTACTTTTTTATAATTCGCTTTCTTTAATTATTACAAACAAAGCAAAAACTGTATGTGTTTATGGAAACTAAATTTCAAAGTGATCAGGCGTTGATCAGACAATATCTCGATGGGAAGGAATCAGCCTTCGAAATCTTACTCAATCGTTACAAGGATAGAGTATTCTCGTACATTATGTTCACCATTCGTGACGAAACATTAGCAAACGATGTATTTCAGGAAACCTTTATGAAGGCCATTCGAACCTTAAAAAAAGGTGGCTATAATGAAGAAGGTAAATTTTTACCATGGGTAAATCGCATAGCACACAACCTAATTATTGACCACTTCAGAAGAAACAAAAAGTATCCTACCACCAATGGAGGATCTGATTTTAATATTTTCGATATTATTCCAGATGAATCTAAAACGGTTGAGGAATCTAACATTCAAGACCAACTGCTAGGAGATGTGAAAAAATTGTTACACGACTTACCCCAAGACCAAAAAGAGGTACTCATGATGCGTATGTATTTTGACATGAGCTTTAAAGAAATTGCTGAACGAACCAATGTGAGTATAAATACGGCTTTAGGCAGAATGCGATATGCATTAATCAACCTGAGAAAAATGGCAGAAAAGAAAAACATTACCTACGTGAACTAACACATCACCAACATACAGTTTAAAATCCCCAAAGGTTATTATTCTATTAGAATATTCCTTTGGGGATTTTTATTTGATTAAATTCTTCCAAAACTTGCAATAAATAAAAGTCATTTGCGTTTCCATTCAAACTAAACTTAAAAACTGCGTATGGCAATATTTACTCATTTTGATTTCCAAGAACTTACTGACAACGAAAACAATCTTAACCATCAACTCAATCCGAAGAAAAAAGAGGTGCAGCATTCCCTAATTACAATATCCGTTCAAAACATATTAGCTTTTTCAAAAGCATTAAGCATCAGAAAATCTGATAATTTGGGTTACATTGAAAATGTGTTGAATTAATTACGAATTAGAAATTTAAGAATTCTGAAGTTTAATTTTTGAGCTTTCATAATATAATAGTTCGTGGTTTTTCATTGAATTTGATCCTGTGATTACACCTCAATTAAACTTTATCCAAGGACTGTCTTCGTCAGGTTTTGTAAAATTCATGAATCTGGCTTTATTTCCTTCGATAATACTTTGAGCGGCCATTAAAGCGGCATAAGTGGATTTATCCACTCCCGTTCTATTAATCTGGTAAAAAATTTTGTAATCAGATAGTTGCTTATAAATCTGTTTTCTTGTCTCATCCATTTCGTAATCTTCCCAACTTTGGGCTGAATCCGCTTTCAAATCTCTAATCACTAGAAAATCTGTGCAGCTTTAAATTTTAATAAGATTCGATTCTTAACATTCCTTTATAGTCAATTCTTTAATTGCCTCATCAGCTAACTCTAAGATATAATTCGAATATGGTCAATAATATTCCATGCAGATACAACCTTTTCCTTCTGGAACCATATTCCCTTCAAATGCTGCATAATTAGTTACTCTGGAAAAGGTTGTTTTATTGCAAGAAACTCTTAGGTTATGATGAGGAAAAAAAATTGGTGTATCTGTAAATAGGTAGACCGTTATAACTCCTCTTTGAAAAGATAACTCAGATTTCTCACGGTTAAGATTGAATTTAAACAAAGAACTTACAATTGGAATTGGCAGACTTGAAACAAACTGCGAAGCATAAAACTCTACTTCCTCTCCATCATGAATAATTCTAACACTTCTAACAGATCCTTCCTTATAATTTATCGCAGTAATCTTAGCATTTAGATAAATTTTACCTCTCATTCGCTGTATTTCTATCTTAAATTTATCGATTATCTGACCAGTGCCTTTCGTCGGATGAAAAGAATTGCCCTTCTTTGGAATTACTTTAGCCGCGTCATTCAAGAAATCTAAGAATAAATTATTTCCTGTCTCGTGCATAGGAGCATGAATATTCGAGTAAATTTTTCGCCTCTTCTTGCATAAGTGCACTTAGCAAGTGAAGTATATTTTGACTTTCTATATCGAATCTAAGAATACACCATATCTAAAGTCGCTTCTATTAATAATCTAAGTGGCATTCCACACCTTAAGCCCTCATGCGTTTTCTCTAATTCTAAAACATTTATATTGTAAAAAATACCAGTTCTTAATTCAATTGGAGAGTAATCTTCTTTTAAAAGTCTTTTCCAAAACCTATAAACTTCTGGAATGCCATTATCGAGATTCTTTAACCCAAAGTCATCCGAAAAAAATTTGAATTTCTCGGATTTCATTAATCCTCCAACTTCATTCCCTTTTTCAATTACGAAAACTTTAATCCCATTTTTCAATAATTCAAAAGCACAAGATAAGCCTCCCACAACTGCACCTAATATTATTACTTTTGAACTCAAACTGAAATCCTTATTTAAACAATCCGGCTCTGCCAACAACTGAGCAAATCGGACAAGCTAAAGGATCGTGAGGCCTAGCCTTACAATATTCTCTACCAAAAAAGATAATTTGCAGGTGCAAGTCATTCCATAATTCTTCAGGAAAAAGTCGCTTTGCATCTTTTTCGGTTACCGTTACGTTTTTACCATTGGTCAAATTCCACCGGTACATTAACCGGTGTATGTGTGTGTCGACCGGAAAAGCTGGAAAACCAAATGCTTGAGACATAACTACCGAAGCTGTCTTGTGTCCTACTCCGGGTAGTTCTTCTAACTCCTCAAACGTTTGAGGTACTTGTCCTCCATGTTTCTCCATTATAATTTCAGATAACCGATGAATGGCTTTTGACTTCTGTGGAGATAAGCCACAAGCTCGAATGATAGCCCGAATATCATCCACATTCTGCTGCATCATATCTTTAGGATTATCTGCCAACTCCCATAAGTCTGGTGTTACTTTATTTACCCGAATATCTGTGCACTGAGCAGATAATAAAACAGCTACCAATAATGTATATGGATCTTTATGATTTAACGGTATCGGAATTACAGGATACTGCTCTTGCAGCTTGTTAATAACAAATGATACTTTCTCAGCCTTTTTCATAAGAGCACAAATATACTTGCTGAAATTCGCATTAACACTAAACCTTTGATTGAATAAATTGTACTAATCTGTATAAAAAACAAAACTATTTGTAAATAATTGTTATTTTACTCGGCAAGATAACGACAATAATTTCGTCAAGACTATGTTTCACTTAAAAGTTGGAGATACAGCTCCAGATATAAACGCAAAAGATGAGAATGGAAATAACTTCCAACTATCTGCTCATAAAGGAAAAAAAGTGATCTTATACTTTTATCCAAAAGATAATACTCCAGGATGCACTGCTCAAGCATGTAATTTAAAAGATAACTACGCCGAAATCCAAAAAAGAGGATACGAATTAGTAGGAGTTAGCGCTGACGATGAAGTGAAGCATCAAAAATTTATTGCGAAGTACGATTTACCATTTACCCTATTGGCAGATACCAACAAAAAAGTAATTCAGGATTACGGAGTTTGGGGGTTGAAAAAATTCATGGGAAAAGAGTACGACGGAATACACCGAACTACTTTTGTAATTGACGAAAAAGGAAAGATTGAAAAAATTATTCAAAAGGTTAAGACAAAAGCACACACAGAACAAATACTAAAAGACTAAATCAAACAGATAGACCATGGCTGAAAAGAAAGAACAAAACCCAGAAAAGCTTAAAGCGCTTCAACTTACTATTGATAAGTTAGAAAAAACCTACGGAAAAGGATCCATTATGAAACTTGGAGATCGAGCGGTGGTAGATATTGAATCCATTCCTTCAGGCTCCGTTGCATTAGATATGGCCTTAGGAGTTGGCGGTTACCCTCGTGGCAGAGTCGTAGAAATTTACGGCCCAGAATCTTCCGGGAAAACAACCCTGACCATTCACGCCATTGCAGAGGTTCAAAAACAAGGTGGCATTGCAGCGTTTATTGATGCAGAGCATGCATTTGATCAATTTTATGCAGAAAGCTTAGGTGTTGACACCGAAAACTTATTCATATCGCAGCCTGACAATGGTGAGCAAGCTTTAGAGATTGCAGACAACCTAATTCGCTCAGGTGCGATTGATTTAATCGTTATTGACTCTGTTGCTGCACTTACTCCAAAGGCGGAAATCGAAGGTGACATGGGTGATTCTAGAATGGGATTACAAGCAAGGTTAATGTCTCAGGCATTGAGAAAATTAACTGGAACAATCAGCAGAACCGGTTGTACATGTATTTTCATTAACCAATTGAGAGAGAAAATTGGTGTAATGTTTGGAAACCCTGAAACAACAACTGGTGGTAATGCATTGAAGTTTTACTCTTCTGTTAGAATTGACATCAGAAGAAGCTCTCAAATAAAGAATGGAGAAGAAATCATAGGTAACCGAACTAAAGTAAAAATTGTCAAAAACAAAGTTGCTCCGCCATTTAGAAAAGTAGAATTTGACATCATGTATGGAAAGGGAATTTCTAGATCAGGTGAGGTAGTTGATATGGGAGTTGAACTTGGAGTTGTTAAGAAAAGCGGAAGCTGGTTTAGCTATGGAGACACCAAATTGGGACAAGGTAGAGATGCTGTAAAACAACTAATTGAGGACAACCCGGAGCTGATGGAAGAAATGGAAGGAAAAATAAGGGAAGCTATGGTACAAGTTTAGTTCCGTTAAAGAAAAAAGGCATAATCCTTTGATTAAATTTGTCCCGAATGCTATTTGCATTCGGGACTTTTTTATATTAATACATGATGAAGAATCTATTTTACCTTATACTGACTGCTGCTCTTTTAGCATGTCAGCCAAAAGAAGAAACAAAAAACAATGAAGACGCTACAGTAACTGAAGTTGATAACACTAAAGTAAAGACATCAGCACTGCAAGAAGACTCTATGTTGAGCAGACTGAATGAAAAAATACGAGCATATATAAATAACAAGGATTTATACCTGGCGAGAGCAGATTACTTTTTGGAAAAACAAAACCCAAAGGAAGCCATGCAGGATATCAACCGAGCGTTTAGAATTGACACCGCCTACCTACCAACACTATTAAAACAGGCAGATTTTTTAACAAAGAGTGGCAAACTTGAGTTGAGCTTAAACGTTATCGATAAAGCAAATCAACTACACCGAAATAGCAGCGCTGTCCAGGTGGCATATAGCCAACTGTATCTTGTAGCTCGGAATAACGAAAAATCTCTTTCTTACGCTGACTTAGCTATCAAATACGATATGTATAATGCAGAAGCTTATTATTTAAAAGGTTTTAATTTTTTAGAAATAGGTGATACCACGAAAGCGATAAGTAGTTATCAAACGGCAGTAGAACAAGACCCCGAATATTTTGAAGCATTTTTAGAATTAGGATTAATCTTTAGTCAAAAAAACGATCCCATTGCATTACAATATTTTAACAATGCATTGGAAATTCAACCCACCGAAAGAAGAGCGCTATATAGCAAAGGAATGTACGAACAAGAGCACGAAATGTTTAATGAGGCTATGCTAACATACACAGCAGCAATAAAATCAAATCCAGATTTTAGAGAAGCTTACTACAACTTAGGGTACATTCATCTATTCTATTTAAAACTGTATCGCCAATCTCAACAATACTTTACTGATGCGATTGAAGTTGACCCTAGGTACAAAGAAGCATACTACAACAGAGGTTATGCCTTTGAAATGTTGGGAGACATTAACAATGCCGCTAAAGATTACCGTAAGGCATTAGAAATTGACCCTAGTTACGATTACGCTGCAAAAGGCCTAAGTCGATTGAATAATTAAACTATGAATCTACTCTCTGTTGAAGAAATTGCCAAAAGGTTTGGCGAAAGAATACTATTTTCCGATGTTACTTTTGGTTTAGACCAAGGTCAAAAAATGGCGCTAGTTGCCAAGAATGGCGAGGGTAAAACAACCCTGTTAGAAATGCTTGCTGGAGATACAAATCCTGACTCCGGAAATGTTGTTTGGAGGAATGGAACAACAGTTGGATACCTGCGTCAAGACAATCCGTTCCTAGAATTCAAAACAGTAAAAGATGTGTTGTACGGATCAGATAATAATTTTGTGCGAGCGCTAAATAGCTACGAATTTGCCATTGAAAACCCAAACGATGATGACGCAATGCAGAAGGCACTAAATCTAATGGACGTAAGTAAAGCTTGGGACTATGAGACCAAAATCGACAAATTACTAAGCATATTCGGTATGGACAGTTTGGGTAAAAACCAAGCAATAGAACTACTTTCAGGTGGTCAGAAAAAGAGAATAGCACTGATTAAACTGATTGTTGATGAACCCGATGTATTTATCTTGGATGAGCCTACCAACCACCTCGACATTTCAATGATTGAATGGTTAGAGGAGTTTCTGTCAGGTCAAAACATTACATTGTTCATGGTAACTCACGACCGTTATTTTTTAAGCCGTATTTGTAATCAAATATTAGAGTTAGACAATGGAAGAGGTTACAGATATAGTGGTGACTATGAATACTTCTTGGAAAAAAAAGCCGAACGAGAAGAGAATTTAAGCGCAGAAATTGGAAAAGCAAAAAACCTCTACCGGAAGGAGATTGAGTGGATGCGAAGAATGCCGAAAGCAAGAGCCACAAAAGCAAAATCTAGAGAGGACCGATTTTATGAAACAGAAAAGAAAGCCAAGCAACGAATAAATAAAGATGAAATGCAGCTTTCCATCAAAGCTGGGCGCTTGGGTGGAAAAATTTTAGAATTACATCACGTAAAGAAATCATTCGGCAACCTAAAAATTGTTGATGACTTTAATTACGCATTTAAAAAAGGCGATAAGATTGGCATTGCCGGGAAGAATGGAGTTGGGAAAACCACCTTTCTGAACATGCTAATGGGTCTCGAGAAAGTTGATGGAGGAAAAGTAATTACAGGTGAAACGGTACAATTCGGTTATTACACTCAAAAAGGAATTCAACCAACCGAAGACAAAAGAATCATTGATGTTGTAAAAGACATTGCAGAGGTAATTCCATTAGAGAAAGGTAGAAAAATAACAGCCTCTCAGTTATTGGAGAAGTTCTTATTTCCTCCTAAGCAACAATACACCTATGTATCTAAATTAAGCGGGGGAGAGAAAAAAAGACTGTACTTACTCACGATTTTGATGAGTAATCCCAATTTCTTAATTCTGGATGAACCTACCAACGACTTGGATATTAAAACCATTCAAATTTTGGAAGACTTTTTAAGCGAGTTCCCGGGCTGTTTGCTAATTGTATCTCACGATCGTGCTTTTATGGACAACCTTGCTGATCATATTTTCTACTTCAAAGGCAAAGGCGAAATAAAAGATTACAACTTAACATACAGCAAAATTATTGAGATTCAAAAGCAGGAGAAAGGTTCTAGTAGCCCAAAAGCAGTGCAAGCTCCAGAGGTTCAAAAAGAGGAGAAACCCGATGCATATGCAGAAAAGTTAAGCTTTAACGAACGCAGAGAGTACAACAAACTCGAGAAAGAAATTGCAAAACTGGAAAAGAAAAAAGATGAATTGACTTTACAACTGTCGAATGCTACGACTGATGCGGAGGAGATAATTCAAACTTCTGAAGAAATTGGAAAAGTAATTGAAGAATTAGACGAAAAAGAACTCAGGTGGTTGGAGCTTTCTGAAAGAGCATAATGCATCAACCAGAAATAAGGCCTACTCCATTTTGTCACTCTTTAGAAAGCTTAAAATGAAGACCTATAGAAAAAACAAATGCAGAAAAAACTGAGTTTCTAGCTTGCTTTGTTACAAAAGCTTCTTTATTTTGATTCACTGTATTTGTCTCTGCATCAAACGAATGCTCAGAATAATGGAAAGCAGTTTGCAAATTGAGCTTTAATTGATCACTTGCCTTAAATTTGACACCTCCATTGATCTGAAATCCAAAACTTGTTTCGACATCAGTTGTTTTAGAAGAACCAACTGAATATAAAGAATCAGTAACTACAATTGAAACGTCAGGAACATTAAACCAACTGTAACTAGCCGTCGGGTTTAAATAAAAGTCTATTTTCTCATTTATTTCTATATCGAAATTCAACCCTACCATAACAACTTTGTTGCTGTAATTCTCAAGTGAACTATTATATAGAACGTTGCGAGTAACGTATAAGTCCCTACTCAATGAACTCCTCAGAGCGTTTTCAGAATATGAATCATATTTGCTGCGATTAACTTTCATTGAAATGTTCGAATATCCAAAAGTCAGCTGCATCTTTTTCACAATAGGGGCATACAAATTAAACCCAACCGATCTGCCAGTTTCTGCAAAACCATATCTATTTGAAGTTGACTCTCCACAATTACCGGTCGGAATAGCAATTCCTGCATTTAACTGCAATTCCCAATCACCATTTTCTTGGGCCGCTACTCTTGCGCAAAAAGCGATTAAACCCCCCCAATAATGATTCGTTATTTTTCAGTTGACTCATTTAGATACTTTTTGCTTTATTCCAATACTTGTCCATTTCTTCTAAACTCATTTCACCCATTTGTTTACCGTCCATCTTAGACTCTACTTCAAGGTATTTAAATCGTTTAATGAATTTTTTATTTGTCTTTTCTAAGGCGTCCTCAGGATTCACCCCAATAAATCTCGCATAGTTAATCATTGAAAACAATACATCTCCAAACTCTGCTTCCACTTTTTCTTGATTTACGTTTTGAGCCTCTACCTCTTCCTTTAGCTCAGAAATTTCTTCTTCTACCTTCTCAAATACTTGCTCGGGCTTTTCCCAATCAAATCCTACTCCCCTAGCCTTATCTTGAATTCGAATCGCTTTAATAAGGGCGGGTAACGATTTTGGAACACCCTCTAAAACTGACTTATCCTTATTCCCTCCTTCTTTCAATTTAATCTTCTCCCAGTTTGCCATCACTTCTTTTTCATCATTCACTTTGACATCGCCATATATATGAGGATGCCGATGTATTAGCTTCTCACAAATCCCGTTCAACACTTCCGCCATTCCAAAGGCATTCTTTTCTTCGCCAATTTTGGAATAAAAAACCAAGTGTAACATTAAGTCCCCTAACTCCTTTCGAATTTCTTCCAAATCTCCTTCAACAATGGCATCTGAAAGCTCATATGTTTCTTCAATCGTTAAATAGCGAAGGCTTTCCATAGTTTGCATCATGTCCCAAGGACATTTAGCTCTCAAGTCATCCATGATGTTCAATAATCGCTCGAATGCCTTTAGTTTTTCTTTCATGATTTTTCTTTTAAAAGTAGTTGTTTATTTAAGAGGACTGCTGAAGCAAGAATGAATAATTTTGTCTGATTTAGAAGCTTTGCAAAGAAACTCTTTCTGCTGTTGATTGTTTCAATTACAAGAAAACAAACCATGAATAATTTCGATTTTAGAAATCCTACGAAAATAATTTTCGGCAAAGACACCTATCATAGGTTAGCAAGTGAAATACCTGAAAATTCAAGAATTTTAATTCTATATGGTGGTGGAAGCATAAAGAAAAATGGGATTTATGAGAATGTGAAGAAGAACCTCAGTAAATTCAATGTAGCAGAGTTTGGAGGTATTCCTCCAAATCCTGAGTATTCAGTTTTGATGGATGCACTTAAGGTTATTAAAGAAAAGAAAATAGACTTTTTACTTGCTGTAGGTGGAGGTTCTGTAATTGATGGAACAAAGTTTCTATCTTCAGCAGCACTTTATGACGGAGCTGACCCTTGGGAAATTCTAACCTCCAAGCGTCCAACATTGAATGCTATGAAGTTTGCAACTGTATTAACATTACCCGCAACAGGTTCTGAAATGAATTCAGGTGCAGTAATTACAAGAGCTGAATTCAAACAGAAATTCCCAATGGGTGGAGCAGGATTATTTCCTCAATTCTCAATACTTAATCCAGAAGTAGTCTATTCTATCCCAGAACGACAATTGGCGAACGGTTTAGCTGACTCATTTACACATGTTCTAGAGCAGTACATGACCTACCCAATTGATGCTAATTTACAAGACAGATTTGCTGAAAGCATTATGCAGAGTATCTTAGAAGTTGCTCCAAAATTGATGAAAAATCAAAAGAATTACAAAAACGCAGCTAATTTCATGTGGAATTGCACCATGGCATTAAATGGTTTAATTCAAAAAGGAGTGCCAAACGATTGGGCAATTCACGCCATGGGGCACGAATTAACAGCGCTTTATGGCATTGACCATGCAAGAACGTTGGCAATTTTGACGGAAAGTCATTACCGCTACAACTTGAAAGATAAAAAAGAAAAGCTGGTTCAATATGCCGAAAGAGTATGGGGAATCACCAATGGAAACGATGAAGAGAAGGCTGAAAAAGCAATACTCAGAACAACGGAATTCTTTCATTCTATTGGAATAAAAACGAAGCTTTCAGAATACACTTCAGAATTTAAAGGAACAGCTGAAGAAATTGAAAGCAGATTTGAATCACGAGGAATGAAAGGTATAGGCGAAAGAGGAACCTTAACTCCTCAAGACGCCAAGAAAATTGTAGAATTAGCATATTAAAGCGTGAATGAATATATAGAAAGGCTGTCCTGAAAAGGGCAGCCTTTTTTCGTTGAATTAAATTACTTTTACCGCATGAGAAAAGACATAGTGGATATATTACCAGGAATTGGCTTAGGAGTTATAAAATTCGGAATGGAGCGAAATCAGGTAAAAATGATTTTAGGTGAACCCGACGAAAAAGATGTTTTTTTCATGACAGAATCAGATGATTCTGAAGCAGAAGTTTGGTATTACGACGACGATTGCCTTTCTCTGAGCTTTGATTCGGCAGATGATTGGCGACTGGTAACCATAGAAGTAGACCATGAAAAATACCTGTATCAAAACATCTCTTTTTTCAACAAGAATAAACTTGAAGTCATCAAGTCATTAGAAGAATTAAATATATTAGACTTCAAACACGAGCCTGTTCCCATGGAAGAAGCACCAAGTCATGAATTAATTAGTTCTGAAAGTTTAGGTATTAATTTTTGGTTCGACGACGACAGCGTAACAGAAATTCAATGGGGACCATATTTTAATGCAGATGAGTCAGTTCAGTGGCCAGAGTGAACAAAAGCTAATCTATTATTACTGATCTGATTGAAGAATTAAGAAGTCTTCTGCCGGAGTTTTAAACGAATGAATCAAGTCGTCTATCATTCCTTTTCCTTGGAACAGATATATCTCGGAAAAATTCAATCTTCGTTCTTGTAAACCATTGTTATAAAACAAGGTATCTTTTAAAAATGAAACTCTTTGTTGAGCAGTGGTAGCTTTTCTACGTTCAGCACGAATTAACTTTTCTGACAATTGGTCAATCGCATTTAATTGCTTTGAAGCTAAAGCCTTTACATGTTTTTCTAAACTTAAGTCTACACCAACCGCTAATTTTTCCAATGCTTTATAAAACGCTACTTGAGTTTGCTTCTCATCAACCAACTCAAGGTCTATAGCCGAATTGGCTTTTACCCACTCCTTCATTAAAGCACCTTCGGTAAGGAACAACTTTTTTTTCGTTATCTCAAGTTGTTGAAAAACTTTCGTTTGCTTTGCATTCAACCAAACAACCGAATTTCTTAACACCATTATTGGCATTGGAATTTTCGCTTTTTCAAACGTAGTTTTCAATTGAAACCAATACGCCAGTTCTCCCCCACCACCGATATATGCTAAATTGGGCAAAATAGTCTCTTGGTAAATAGGTCTTAATAAAACGTTAGGACTAAATCGTTCCGGATAATTTTCTAACTCCGATAATATCTCTTCTTCGCTGAAAGAAGTTGAAGTACCATTTACAACGAAGGTGCCATTCTCTTTAACAATTCGTTCTCTGCTATTCTCTGTTAAGTAAAAAAGGTTGATTTCCCTTGGGTTTACTTGAATTTTATACTTTTTAGAAAGTTGCTCACTCTGCAGTTCAACAGCTTCAGCGGAGAATTCCTCTAATAACTCCTTTTTAATAGTTGGTTTAAATAATTCCTTCAACTTTGAATCGTCCCCATCCACTATCACCAATCCATAATCGCTAAAAAGCTGGTGTACTAAATATCTAGTTGCAGCTGCTAACGTATTGTGTTTAAAGTACGCTTTCTCAAATAGGTTCTTCAATTCATCCGAATTGGTAGAATAGTCTGTCAACCAACTTCCGAATTTATCAACAGCAGATTTTAGCTCCGATAGTTTCATTCTTCCCACCGCACCCTTCTGCTCTGTCTCCCACTCGAACTTTGTATCACCTGCATGAAAATGATTTACCTCTTCAAAATCGTGATCCTCTGTTGCCATCCAATATACCGGAACAAAATTAAATTCGGGGTAACGGGACTTTAAATTCTGACAAAGCTTTATAGTGCTTACAATCTTGTAAATAAAGTAAAGAGGACCAGTAAATAAACACAATTGATGTCCAGTAGTAACAGTATAGGTATTATCAGCTTCAAGATTATTTAAATTAACCATAGGTAATTTAACGCCATCTCTTTTGTATTGCGCTTTTAACGAGTCTACTAGAATACTTCTATATTCACGTGCAAAGTTCTTATTTACTATGGCATGTTCAAAATTATCAAAACTAGGGTATAGTGAATAAAAATCATCTAAATCAGAGTGTTCTGCCAAATAATCTAAAATAATTTTAGAGAAGTATCCACTATCTTCGAACGATATACAGTCTGTTTTCATATGAGTAACGGAAGTTCGTTAAAAAGTTGTGAAAAGAGATAATTTGAATGCATAATCTATGCAGATTATTGGAAATAGTAAAAAGCATTACACTAAATCACCGTATAAATCAAATTCCTCTGCTCTGTTAATTTTAACATTAGCAAAGTCTCCGAGTCTTACGTATTGGTCTTTGGGGACAAGCACTTCGTTGTCTACTTCTGGTGAATCAAACTCAGTTCGTCCAATAAAGTAATCGCCTTCTGCACGATCAAAAAGGACGTTAAAGGTTTTTCCAACCTTTTCCTGATTTAAATCAAATGAAATTTGACTCTGAATTTCCATGATTCGATTTGCACGTTGGTGTTTCACATCTTCTGGAACATCGTCCACTAACTTAAAAGCATGCGTATTCTCTTCATGCGAGTATGTGAAAATTCCTAAACGGTCAAATCTCATGTCTTTCACCCAAACCTCCATTTGAGCAAAATCATCTTCTGTTTCACCGGGATAACCAGCTATTAAAGTAGTTCGAATAGCCATTTTAGGTATTGCTTTTCTAAATTCCCTTAACAACTTATTGGTCTTATCTTTTGTTGTCCCTCTTCGCATAGATTTAAGCATGCTGTCAGTTATGTGCTGAAGCGGAATATCAATGTAATTACAAATATTCTTTCGACGTTTCATTACTTCCAAAACATCCATGGGAAAGCCCGTTGGAAAAGCATAATGCAATCGAATCCATTCAATTCCTTCTATATCGGCTAATTTGTCCAACAGCTCCGCTAACTTTCTCCCCTTATATATATCTAACCCATAATAGGTCAAATCTTGAGCTATTAAAATTAATTCCTTAACCCCTTGCGCCGCCAATTGAGTTGCATTAAACACAAGTTCTTCAATAGGCGTGCTCACATGCTTTCCTCTCATTAAAGGAATGGCGCAAAAAGAACACGGTCGATCGCAACCTTCTGCAATTTTAAAGTAGGCATAATGATTCGGGGTTGTTATTAAACGCTCCCCAATTAGTTCTTTCTTATAGTCCGCTTTCAGAGTTTTTAATAATCGTGGCAACTCTCGTGTACCGAAAAACGCATCTACGTTCGTTATTTCGGCTTGCAATTCTTCTCTATACCTTTCAGAAAGGCAACCAGTTACATATACCTTATCTACTTTCCCATCTGCCTTGGCATCTGCATAAGTTAAAATGGTGTCAATAGATTCTTGCTTGGCATTGTCGATAAATCCGCATGTATTGATAATTACAATTTCAGCGTCTTCAGCCTTACTTTCATGCTCTACCTCGAAGTTGTTCGCTTTTAATTGAGTCATCATTACTTCTGAATCAAAAATATTTTTGGAACAACCAAGGGTGATCACATTCACTTTATTCTTTCTAAGCGTTTTAGTCTTCATAAATTTAGAGTAATCTCTATTTATTAAATAAGCTATTTACAAACTCTTTACGATTAAAAACTTGCAAATGGTCAATTCCCTCTCCTACGCCTATATATTTTACTGGAATTTTAAATTGATCAGAAATACCGACCACGACTCCGCCTTTGGCAGTGCCATCTAATTTTGTAAGGGCTAATGCATTCACTTCTGTTGCAGCTGTAAATTGCTTTGCCTGTTCAAAAGCATTTTGACCTGTCGAGCCATCTAAAACAAGTAAAATTTCATGAGGGGCGTCAGGAATAACCTTTTGCATCACTCTTTTTATTTTACTTAACTCATTCATTAAATTTACTTTATTATGCAACCTTCCGGCAGTATCAATAATGGCAACATCAGCCTCCATTGAAACGGCAGACTGCAAGGTATCGAATGCCACAGAAGCAGGATCTGCTCCCATCCCTTGGCTTACGATTGGCACACCAACACGTTCGGACCATATTTTCAATTGGTCCACTGCAGCAGCTCTGAAGGTGTCAGAAGCTCCTAAAACTACTTTCTTTCCTGATTTTTTAAATTGATGAGCTAATTTCCCAATGGTTGTAGTCTTTCCAACACCGTTCACGCCAACTACCATAATTACATATGGTTTCTTATCGGCAGGTAGTGTAAACTCATCATAATTAGTTGAGTTATTTTCCTCCAGTAAACCTACTATTTCGTCTCGTAAAATTAAATCCAATTCATTGGTCCCAAGGTACTTATCTTGTTCAACTCTCGCCTCAATTCGCTTAATAATTTTCAACGTTGTATCTACGCCTACATCCGAAGTAATTAGGATTTCCTCGAGATTATCAAGTACCTCGTCGTCCACTTTGGCTTTACCAACAACGGCACGACTTAACTTTCCGAGGAAGTTATCTTTCGTTTTACTCAATCCCTCATCAAGATCTTTCTTTTTTTCTTTAGAGAAAAAGCCGAATAAACCCATAATTTTTAAAATAAAAAGGCTCCTCTCATTGAATGAAAGAAGCCCATTAACCTATTAATAACTTGATATTACTTTTTGAAATAGTCGTTCACAGCTTGGTTAGCCACCATTTCTTCTTTAAAAGTATATGAATTAGTTTTTTCAGACTTCACCATTTTAATTACCTTGGTAAATGCCTTTCCTTCACCTTTTTGAAGGGATGCTACTGTTTTTTTAGCCATGTCTTAAAATTTACTTGATTTCTTTATGAACCGTCATTTTTTTCAAAATCGGGTTATATTTTTTAATCTCCATTCTTTCAGGAGTATTCTTTCTATTCTTGGTTGTAATGTACCTTGAAGTTCCTGCCTTGCCACTTTCTTTGTGCTCTGTGCATTCTAAAATTACCTGGATTCTATTACCTTTTCCTTTTTTCGCCATTATCGTATGCTTTGTTTACGAGAGGATAAAAATAGCTATTTTTTTCTTAAATCGCACCCCTCAAACTCTAATTAATTTAGAACTTTTTTATCCTACTTTTCCATTAAAGTTTCAATCTCCTTTATAGTGCGGGGAGATGCCTCAGAGAGGTTTTCAGGACCTTCAGGTGTAATCAAAATATCATCTTCTATCCTTACCCCTATGTTCCAATATTTAGGATCACAGTCTGAATCTTCTGCAATGTAAATTCCTGGCTCTACAGTAATCACATTTCCAGAAACCAGTGGAGTATAGGTTCCAACATCATGCACGTCCAATCCTAAATAATGAGAGGTCCCGTGCATAAAATACTTTCTTACCTCGTTCTCGTGTTGAATAATGCCTAATTTCAAAAGTCCTTCGGCAATAATTTCCGTTGCTATAATTCCCGGTTGCCAAAATTTAGCACCTTCAATTGCTGCATCAATACCGGCAGATTGAGCCCTCAACACAAGCTCATAAATCTGTTTTTGTTCTTTTGTAAACTTACCAGTTGGAGGTATGGTTCGAGTAACGTCAGCGGTATAACCATGATATTCTGCACCAACATCACTAACCAATAAACCACCCCGATTTAAAGGTCTCCTATTACTATTATAATGAAGAATACAAGAATTCTCTCCACTTCCTTGTATCGAAGGAAAACCGATATACTCAGCCCCATTCCTCTTAAATACATATTCTATAATCGCTTCAGTCTGAAACTCTGACATCGTATCGGTAATCTCTCGAATTAATTGATTCTGCGCCTCACAAGTAATTGTTATTGCTTTTCGTAGTAATTCTATTTCCTCCTCCGTTTTAACTTGCCGCAATTGTGCCATCAAGATACCTTCAATCCGCTGTTTCTCGCTTAACACAGTTGAGTTCTTTTTTATAAAATGAAAGAACAACCCAGATAAGTTATCGGTAGCAGAAGTATCCTTCAATTCCATTTCAAATGGACTATCATAGAAAACTGCTCTAAGCGAATCAAACTTTGGATTAAATTTCTCGAAATCACTATTGGCCAAAATTGCACTCATCTTGAGTCGACTTTTAGCCCTCTGCACACCTAACCTCCTTCCATTCCACAATTCCGTCTTAGGATTTCGTTCTTGCATAAATACAATTTCATTGCTTGAAAAAGCAGAGAACTCCTGAGAATCTTTATAAATAATAATCATGGCATTTGGCTCCCTTAACCCTGTTAAATAATAGAAATTTGGATTTTGATGGTATTCGTAATACACATCATTAGATCTATTTCTCTCAGGACTAGAAAAGAAAACAATAGCAGATTGATCCGGTAATAAATTCCGCAGTGAATCTCTTCTAGATTGATGAAATTCAGGAGATAAAAAATCTTGTTCGTATTCGTAAGAGTCAGGTTCAAGTTCTGTCTTCACTTGATCTACTTGACCGTAAACCATCGAAATACTAAAAAGCACAATTAAAAGTATTATCGATTTGATTTTGTGTAACATATAGATGTTTTAAAATTTAATTAAACAATTACAATCTTTAAAAATGAAGGACAAAGATAATACCCCAATTTTAACTACCCTTAATTGCAAAAATCCGGGCACAAAAAAGCCCCTATTAATTAAATAATAGAGGCTTTTAAAAA
>TARA_B110000046_G_scaffold42366_1_pt1 | contig 21431 bp, 16 predicted proteins | sample TARA_B110000046 | Tara Oceans TARA_B110000046 (sample SAMEA4397157) | marine metagenome | biome: Polar Biome; feature: [DCM] deep chlorophyll maximum layer (ENVO:01000326); material: water (ENVO:00002006), including particulate matter (ENVO:01000060) such as... | depth 40 m
ACAGGCACATTAGCCGAAGGGAATTATAGCGTTAGCGCCAGCATCACCGATGCCGCAGGCAACACAGGTACCGGCACTGACAGTGGCGAAGTGGATGTAACTGCTCCTGAACTTGAAATTATTCCATCGTTTTTATTAGGTAATTTAGTTTCTCTTTCGGGGGATTCTGATTTACCGGGAGGCTCTGTAATCACTATTACAGAGTACCTAGTTGGGGGATTAGTTGGTGCAACTTATACAGCAACGACAAATCCTGATGGTACGTGGGGGCTTGCAAACATAACAGTACCTTTACTAAACCTTGCTTATGTGACTGCCAGTGCAACGGATGCAGCCGGTAATGTAAGAACAGTTAATACGCTTGATTTTGATAACGTAGCGCCAGAACTAACCGTTAGTGTTGATGCTTTATCTAATGACAGTACGCCAGTAATTAGCGGCACCACCGATATGGGGCAAGGCACTGTAATTAATATAACCGTGTCTGATAGTGAAGGAGAAAGCCAAGCGTTTACTGCGACAGTTCAAGCCGGTGGCGACTGGTCTGTTGCTGTACCTGCAGAGCTAGCGCAAGGTCAATATACCGTTGTTGCAGAGGTTAGAGACAGTGTTGGTAATTTAACAACGCAGCAGGCTCAAGGTGAAATAGATAGCGTTGCTCCTTCATTAATTGTGAACGAAGTTAACGCGACAATAGATACAACCCCTACAATTTCAGGCACGAGTAATGAGATTGGTGCTGATGTAACCATCCTTATCGGCGGTCAAACACTAACAGCAACAGTGGGTACTGATGGCAATTGGCAAGTAGATGTCCCCGTAGCACTTGTTGATGGTGATTATACGGCTCAAGTAAATGTTACCGATGACGCTAATAATACCAGCAGCACGACTATTGATTTAACAATTGATACCCAAGTACCTGTTATTTTACTTAATGACATAACTGTATTTAACACTGAGACACCAGTTATAAATGGTACTTCAACTGAACCACAGGATACGGTGGTCGATATTGTTATTACAGATAGCAACGGTGATATACATACTTTAACTGCAATAGTTGATGCTAACGGCGATTGGCAAGTTACAGCGCCAAGTTTGCCTGATGGTAATTATGATGTAGAGGTAAGTATTACCGATGATGCTGGCAATCAAGGAGTGGATACAGGCTCGAGCTTTATTGATACTCAAGCACCAAGTATTACTATAAACGCATTAGGTACAATTAATGACAGCACGCCAACTATTTCAGGCACATCCAATGAACCTGAAAACACGAGTATTACAGTAACTGTGACCGATGGAGATAGTACCGAGACTTACACAACTGTTGTTGGTGCAGGTGGTGCTTGGACTGTAGATATTACAGATGCACTGACTGATGGTGAAGTCGCAGTTTCTGCAAGTGTTACTGATGCCGCAGGGAATGAATCAGTTGCAAATAGTACCGCAATGTTAAATACCAATGCGCCTACAATTAATATTAATACAATTATTGATACAAACGATCAAACACCAGCAATATCAGGCACAAGTAGTGCGGCAGATAATACAGAAATCACGGTTGTTATAACTGACGTTAATAACGTTTCATATACTGTAACTACAACTGTGGTAGGTGGGATTTGGAGTGTTGATGCGACAGATATTCTACCTGAAGGTGAATTTACTGTTTCGGCAAGTGTTACTGAAGGAGGCTTAACGAGTAATACAACAGGTAGCGGTGTTATCGATTTAACTCCACCAGCCCTTAATATTACACCGCTTACAATTTCAAATGATACAACGCCAACAATTTCAGGCACAACTACAGCTCCACAAGGCGCCATAGTCGCTATTTTAATTACAGATAGCTTAGGTGTAGAGCAAACGGTTAATGCTACTGTTGGTGCAAATGGCACATGGTCAGTCGCTGCAAGTACAGAGTTGAGCGAGGGCACTTACACGGTTTTAGCTTCAACAACAGATACTGCAGGTAATCCTGTAAACACAAGTATTACAGGGGAAGTTGATATAACAGCACCTGTTGTGACTATTAACGATATTGTTGGAAGTACCGATCTAACTCCAAGTATTTCAGGGAGCGTGACAGGTGCCATGGTAGGTGATGCAGTCGCTGTGGTATTTACCGATGCACTCGGGAATAAGCATACTGTAAATACAACTGTTCAAACGGGTGGTATATGGTCTGTAGAGGCAAGTAATTATCTTTCACAAGGAGATTATTCAGTTGAAGTATTTGTTACTGACAGCGCGGGTAATACCGGGGACGCAAAAAATACAGCAACCATTGATACAATTGCTCCTGAAATTAGTATTAATCAAAGTTCATTAATACTTACCCAAGACAGCACGCCATTAATTAATGGCACATCAAACGAGCCAAATACAAACGTTTTAGTTACGTTTACGGACTCAGCTGGTGCATCGCATCAAATTACCGTGCAAACGGATGCTAATGGAGACTGGCAAGCCGCTGCTAATAATATTTTAGCTGACGGTGTTTACAGTGTTAGTGCAACTATTAGCGATGCTGCGGGCAATACTTCGGTCGACAATAAAACCGGTGGTGAGGTTGATACTGTGGGACCAGAGCTAACAATTGTGCCTTCCTTCTTATTAGGTCAGTTGGTTTCTTTATCTGGTACATCTGATTTGGGCGAAGGTAAAACCGTTACGGTTACTCTAGAGCTTGCAGGTGATTTACTCGATTTAACATACGATGTAACAACTGATGCCAATGGCGATTGGGTGTTATTAGGCCTAGCGGTTAATATTATTGGCTTATCGGTTGTTGAAGCCTCTGCAACTGATGAAGCGGGTAACACCACCACTATTACAACTGCAGATGTAGATGCTTCAACGCCGTTACTTAATGCGGTGGTTGACTTTGTAACTGGCGAGGGAGATTTACCAATAATTAGCGGTACGACCGACCAAGCCCCAGGCACAGAAGTGCTAGTGAGAGTGGTAGATAGCGATAACATAGCACAAGATTTGGTTGCCATAGTGCAGGCAGATAATTCATGGGCTGTACAGGTTCCTCAATCACTTGCTGAGGGCGTGTTTACTGTAACTGTAAATGTATTAAGTGAAGTCGGAATAACAGCTACACAGCTGATAAGCAGTGTAGTAGATACCATCTCGCCAACGCTTAATTTGCAAGTGATTGGTACAACGTCAGATTCTACTCCAATTATTCAAGGGACTAGCGATTTAATTAATGGTGTGGTAGAGATTCAGCTGGATGGAGGCTCAGTACTAACAACAACAGTGAATGCAGCAGGGCTATTTTCACTGGAAGTTGATGCGCTGACTGAAGGACAGCATGTTGCCAACGTGAGTATCACTGATGATGCCGGCAATGCAGTAACACAAACGCTCGAGTTTGTTGTTGATACGTTAGTGCCTGTGGTAGATATTTTACCGTTGAGCATCAGCAATACTGACATTCTAACTATTTCTGGTACTTCTGAAGAAGCTCAAGGCACAGACATTGATGTAACTGTGATAGATAGTAACGGCAACGCAACAGTATTTGATGCCCTTGTTGGTAGCGATGGCACGTGGTCATTAGTAACCACTAGTCTACCTGATGGTATATATAGTGTATTCGCAAGTATTACTGATGCTGCGGGTAATGTAGGCCAGTCTGTTACTGAGCAAGTGACGATTGATACCATACCGCCATCGTTAGAAATAGACGCCTTTGGTGTACTTAATACATTAACGCCTACTATTACTGGCACCAGTGACGAAGAAATAGGTAGCTTAATTACGGTTAATGTTACCGACTCTACAAACACACTTTATGAAGTTACCACAACGGTATTAGGAGATGGCACGTGGTTTGTTGTTACCCCTTTACTTGCTGAGGGCGATTTAACCATAGAAGCTATTAGTATTGATGATGCTGGAAATATAGCCACAGTAACGCAAACTGGCACTGTTAGTACCACTTTACCGAGCCTACTAATCAATCCAATAATAGATACAAGCGATACAACCCCTACTATTAGTGGTACTACCGATGTAATAAGCGGTAATGTAGAAGTCGTTATTACTGACAGTGACGGTACCGCTACCACTTATAATACAACGGCTATAGCAGGTATGTGGACTCTAATACCTACAACACCATTAGCTGAAGGCGCCTTTACTGTAAGTGCTACAGTTGAAGACTTAGGGCTTTCAAGCTCTACAAGTCTTGGTGGAATAATTGATTTAACACCACCAACAGTTGAAGTTGATCAATTATCTGTAACCAATAACCCGCTACCGACTATAACAGGTATAAGTGATGCACCAGCAGGTACAAATGTGAGTGTTGTTATTACTGATGCTAATAACGATTCACAAACTATTACCGCTCAAGTTGCAGGCAATGGCACATGGTCTGTAACAGCTACCACCGCGCTTAGTGAAGGTGGTTTTAGTGCTACTGCGACAGTGAGTGATGCTGCGGGTAACTCATCAAGCGATACAATGGTGTCAAGCACAGACTACACAGCGGCAACTGTAGTCATAGATCCAATATTGGTAGGGCAAGATACAACGCCTACTGTTACGGGGTCAGTTACTGGAAGCTTTGCAGGTGCAGCGGTTATAGTTATGTTTACTGATTCAGCTGGTGCCACTCACAATGTTCAAACAACAGTTGGAGCTGATGGGACGTGGAGTGTGACATCAGCAGAAGTACTTCCTGAGGGCAACTACAGCGTAGATGTAAGCATTGCTGATGGTGCAGGTAATATCGGTACGCAATCATCAAGTAGCGCAATTGACTCAGGTATTACAATTGACTCGGGGTTAGAGCTAACCGCAGATCAAACACCCCTTGTTACGGGGACTGCCGCTCCAGGTGAGTCTGTAACTGTTACCTTTAATGGTCCAACTGAAAGTATTGTATTAATAGAAACTGTTAATGCATCGGGTGTATGGAGTGCTACAGCTAATACTGACTTAGCTGATGGGGAGTACACAGTAACAGCTGTAGCAACCGATAGTTCTGGAAACGCAACATCAAGCGGTAGTTTATCTGGATTGGTAATTGATACTACACCGATCAACTTTACAGTAGAACCTGAGTACTTACTTAATTTATTGGGTATAGGGATATTGGTTGGCTACGAAGGGACATCTGATGGCGGTGAGGGAAGTAAGGTTTATATTCTCGACTCATTAGTTTTAGGCATTGATTTAGCATTAACTTCAGCGCCATATGCAGTTGTAGATGCTCAAGGTAATTGGGACTCTACCAACTTAGATCTGAATGCTTTAGGTTTACTGGGTACAGGCCTTGAAAACACGTATTTCTATACTGTGGACGAAGCTGGTAATTACCACGTTAAAAATGGAAATGATGTATTTATAGAGTCAGGCAACATTTACGATAGTGGAGTAAGCGCTGCTTCCGGCGACACAATCCCTGAATCATTTAGCGAAGAGTCGGCTTTAGGCGATACAACCCCTAATGAAGTTTCAAGCAATAACGTATTAAGCACTGAAACGATTGATTTAGGTAACTTGAGTGGTCTATCAGCACCTGAGCAAACTGTGCAAGTGAGTTCGGCTGAACCGCTTAATATTAATGACGTAATCATTGATGAAGATGCAGAGCAGCTTATAGCGCTAAATACACTGGTTGAGGATGAAGGCTCTGCAATTGCTTATACTCCAGCTCAAAGTGGAGGAAGCATTGATGCAGCAGCACCTGCGGTTGATGTACAAAATCAATCGGAAGAGATGATTAAACACTTAATTGAAAGTAGTAATAATCAAACGGATATTTAATATCAATAAAGCCCTCTTAATTATTTTTTAAGGGGGCTTACATTATTAAGCAAATTAATATTATTTATAACGAAATTTAAGAACAAAGGACATTAAAAAAGCCTTATTGATAAATCAATAAGGCTTTTTTAATGTAAAATTTTGGGCTTACGCTTTTAAATTACGAACCAGTTTACTCTCGGTATTTACAGATTTACCGGCTTGGTCGTAGGTCATTGACGTTGGTGCGCCAATTAATATCTCTTTTAATTGTTTAACACTAAGCTGCGCCTGACGGGCAGCATGAGCATTAACATTATTTTGTTTTTGGCATTGTGCAAGTTGGGTTTTAACTTGGCTTATTAGCTCAGATATTTCAGGATTTTGTGAGTCGTTACTAGCAATTAGCTTACTTAGCTCTTTATCAAGAGTGCTTAGCTTAGTTAAAAAAGACATTTTTTGTTGGGCAATTTCTTTTAAACCAGCACCACGTCGTGAGGCAATAGCAGTAAGCTCATCGTTTAATAGCGTGTGTAAAGAGTCTAAACAACTTACTTGTTGGTTTAGCTTTACGCTAATTAAACTATTATGATCAGCCATACACGTTAAACTCAAAATCAGCTAAGTTTTTAGCAAGCTTTTCACTGTCCACTTGGTATTTACCTTCAGTTATTGCTTTTTTTAGCTCAGCAACTTTATCGCTGTCAAAGCCAGGCGATTGCTGTGCTTTATCTTGAAGCGTTTTTAATTGCTGCGCTTGCGGCGTTAAACTTACAGAATCACTTGCAGCTTTAGGCGAAGGGGCCTGAGCAGCTTGTGTATTTGCGTTATCTTTTTTTAAATCAACTTGTTGCTGCTTTGCATTTGTTAACGCATTAGCTTGTTGATTACTGCCATTAACTTGATTGACCATAATAATAAACCCGTATATTACCCAACTTATGCCATGTTATCGGCATATACGTAGGATACTTTAGTATAAATCTAAATTAAATATTCACCTGAACAGACTCTACACCATCTACTCGCGCATTTAAAACTTTACCTGATTTTTTGTTTTTTATTTGTATCTGTTCGCCCAAAGTACCGTCTTCTAAAGCAATACCTGTGGTTTTAATTCTAAGGCCCCTCAGGTTTGCGTAAATATTAACAGAGTCACCTTTACACACCATGCAAATTTGGTTTAGTAATACTGGCATACCACTTCTAATATTTCGTTTACTTCTACTACCTATTAGCATTGTGGGATCATCTAAGTACTGTATTCGTACAAAGTGAGTTGGTTTCATTTCAATACTTAAATGCGATTTAGTTATTACTTCACCGCGGGTTAAATTAGCAGTGGCAACAACAACTGGGGCCATTTCAACAACTCTTACATGAACGTATTGAGCCCACGTTTGAGCATCATTACACTTGGCTTGTAAGGTTACTTGGCGGTTAAATGGTGGCTCATCGGATGTTGATAATTCAAGCTCTGTATTACAGACACGATCAGGAATGCGACTGTCTAAAGGCAGAGCACTTAATTGAATATTAGTATTTTGTAATGTACCAATTTGCTTAGCTATGTAAGCAACGGCCATGTCTTGTAATAAATCTTTACTAAACACTTTAGCTTGCAAAGGGAATACAAAGCACAAGCTAGTAACAAAATAAAAAACACTGTATCTTCTGATTTTTTTTAACAAACTCATAATGTTTCGACTATGCTTATGGTTTCAAACAGGGTATAAATATTTTGCGTCAAAAAGTAGACGCACCCGCGATGTTATGTAGCTTTATAAATAGAAAGCAATTATCGTTCCGTATTATTTGTTTTCTTTAGGAGATTTGAATGGCAGGCATTTTAGACTCAGTAAACCAACGCACACAGTTGGTTGGGCAGAACCGCCTAGAATTACTTTTATTTAAGCTCAGAGGGCGTCAGCGTTTTGGTATTAATGTATTTAAAGTGAGAGAAGTGCTGCAATGCCCTCCACTAACAAGCATGCCAAAATCTAATCCGTATATTCGTGGTGTTGCACATATTCGTGGTCAAACCATTTCGGTTATTGATTTATCAATGGCTGTAGGTGGGCGCCCAATCGACAACATTAAAGACAGCTTTATAATCATTGCTGAATACAATCGCTCTGTGCAAGGGTTTTTAGTGGGCGGAGTTGAACGCATTGTAAATATGAATTGGGAAAAAATAATGCCACCGCCATCAGGCGCCGGACGTTATTCATATTTAACGGCAGTGACCGAAATCGAAAATGAATTAGTCGAGATTCTCGATGTAGAAAAAATTCTCAACGAAATTTGTCCAGTAAACACAGAAGTAAGTGCTGAAGTTGCACAAAGTGGCGATATTCAAAGAGATTTAGGCGAACGTATCGTATTTATTGCAGATGACTCTGCTGTTGCGCGTAATCAAGTTAAACGAGCCTTAGAGCCGCTAGGTGTTCAAACAGAGCTTGCTAAAAATGGTAAGGAAGCTTTAATTAGGCTTAAAGAAATAGCAGAGCTTGATTGTAAAAATGATATTACAGAGCGAGTAGCATTACTGATCTCAGACGTTGAAATGCCAGAAATGGACGGCTATACCTTAACAGCTGAAATAAAAGCAGATCCCAAACTTGCACCTTTGCATGTTATTTTGCATACCTCTTTGAGTGGTGTTTTTAACCAAGCGATGATTGAAAAAGTAGGGGCAGATGACTTTATTGCTAAATTTAACCCAGATGAATTAGCAACAGCGGTTAAAAAGTGGGTTCATTGTGATTAACAAAAATAGGTGCTACTAACTTGAATAATAAAGATTTGCAGCAAAGTGAATACGACCAGTTTCGTTCGTTTTTAGAGCAGCAATGCGGCATTGTTTTAGGTGAAAATAAACAGTATTTAGTTAAAAGCCGACTTGCTCCGTTAATGACTCGATTTAATGTGGGATCTTTATCGGAATTGGTTAGTAAAACTCTTGGGCCTCACGAGCGGCAATTAAGAGCCGCTGTGGTTGATGCAATGACCACCAACGAAACTTTGTGGTTTAGAGATCAATACCCATTTGAGTTGCTCCAAAACAAGCTTTTCCCTGAATTTAAAGATTTAAGAAGGCCTTTAAAAATTTGGTCTGCTGCCAGTTCGTCAGGCCAAGAACCTTATTCAATAGCTATGTCGGTTGCTGAATTTAATGCTAAGCAACCAGGTGTGCTTCGTATGGGGGCACAAATTATCGGTACCGACATATCTAATACCATGCTTGATATGTGTAAAAATGCAGAGTATGACGCGCTGGCACTCGCCAGAGGGTTATCTGCAGAGCGTCGTAAAAAGTTTTTTAAAGACAGCGGCAACGGTATGGCACAAGTAAACGATACAATAAAAAAACAAGTTAGTTTTAGGCATTTAAATCTGCTTGATTCTTACGCGTTAATGGGCAAGTTTGATATTATTTTTTGCCGAAATGTACTAATTTATTTTGCACCTGAAATAAAAGCTAAAATTATTAACCAGTTTGCACAAGCGTTAAATCCAAACGGTTACCTATTTTTAGGCGCGTCAGAGTCCCTAACTGGCCTAAGTACTGAGTTTGATATGGTTAGGTGCAACCCTGGTATTATTTACCAAAAGAAGTAATTAAGCTAACTTCCTTCCCTAAAACGACGCACCTAGCGTCGTTTTTCTATTTAGATACATAGCCTTATAAAAATATAGCAAGCCCTAATATTAATGGCTTATTTTTTGCTTTATTAATGGGTAAGTCAATTTTTTGGAGAAGGTTATGGCTATCAGTTTTGATAAAGCATTAGGTGTGCATCCGCAAGCCATGTTGATCCGTTCACAGCGAGCAGAATTAATTGCAACTAATATAGCTAACGCTGATACGCCTGGCTATAAAGCAAAAGATATTGATTTTGCCTCTGCTTTAAAAGCGGCAAGGTCAACCCAGCAAAGCGGCAATACTATGGTAAGAACTAATGATAAACACATTGGTGGAGGTACTCATAGTATGGGCAGTTCAGAATCATTTCGTTTGCCAAATCAATCAGATACTGGTGATGGTAACTCGGTTGATATACAAGTGGAACGAAACTTGTATACACAGAATGCTATGGAGTATCAGGCCAGCTTGCAATTTTTAAGTGGCAAATTTAAAGGCCTGAATAAAGCTCTCGGTAGTCAAGGATAAAAATTATGAGTTTATATAATGTTTTCGATATTGCAGGTTCGGGTATGAGCGCACAAAACGTTCGCTTAAATACTACAGCTAGTAATATTTCTAATGCTAATACCATTAGTTCATCTCAAGACAAAACGTACCGAGCGCGCCAACCTGTATTTGCGGCTGAGCTAACAAAGGCTTCAGCATCAGTAAGTAACCAGCAGGGCTCCGCAGTTGGTGTTAAAGTTTTGGGCATTGTTGAAAGCGATGCACCATTACAAATTGAATATAACCCAAACCATCCAAGTGCGGATGAAAATGGCTATATCTATAAACCCAACGTTAATGTTGTAGAGGAGATGGCAAATATGATTTCTGCCTCTCGTTCTTACCAAACAAACGTGCAAGTTGCTGATGCAGCTAAGCAAATGCTAAGTAAAACACTGTTGCTAGGGCAGCGGTAACCGAGGGTAGGTTATGAGTAACGATATTAGTACATCTTCATCCTATTTAGACTCTATACGCTGGCAAGAGCAACAAGTTGCTACCAGTGATAATGAGAGTGATGCGTTAACACAAGAAGACTTTTTCTCTTTGTTAACTCAGCAATTATCGTATCAGGATCCCAGTAACCCTGCGGATAATGACCAAATGATTGCTCAAATGACCAGCTTTACGATGGCGCAAGGGATTACAGATTTAAATACTAACTTTGAATCTTTAGCCTCTTCAATGACATCTAATTCAGCACTGCAAGCATCTACACTTGTAGGCAAACAAGCTTTACTAGAGTCAAACACCCTGGATTTAAATGAAACAGGTGATGCCAGAGGCTCTGCAGTGGCAGAAGAAGCCGTTGATAACTTAAAAATTAAAGTTACTGATGCATCAGGTCAGCTAGTAAGAACTATTGATATGGGTTCTCAGCCAGCAGGTGCGGTACGTTTTGCGTGGGATGGCAAAAATGAAGCTGGTGAGCGTTTACCTGAAGGTGAATACTCAGTAACCGCCGAAGGGAGTACTGACGGTGAATTTTCAAGCTTACCCATTGCTACATTTAAGAACATTGAAAGCGTTAATATTAATGGCTCAAGTGGCATTATTATTAACACTAAAGAAGGTGCGGTTAGGTTGACAGACGTCGCAGAAATCGCGTAATAAATTTTAATTATACTTCGCCTGTCAGCAGGCTAAATATTAACAGGTTAGAGGTGAATTATGAGCTTCAATATTGCATTAACTGGCTTAGCTGCCGCACAAAAAGATTTAGACGTAACTGCAAATAATATTGCAAACGTTAATACCACAGGTTTTAAAGAGTCTCGCGCTGAGTTTGCCGATGTTTACGCTTCATCAGTGTTTAGCTCTGGTAAGACTAAAAATGGTGACGGTGTGCAAACAACCATGGTTGCGCAGCAGTTTCACCAAGGCTCACTGCAATTTACAAATAACTCACTTGATTTAGCAATCACTGGTGAAGGTTATTTTGCGATGACCGACGATTTATCTTCGCAAGATTTAACATATACACGTGCGGGTGCATTTAAGCTTAACCAAGATAACTTTATGGTTGACGCAAAAGGTAACTTTTTACAAGCATTCCCAGTTGATTCATCTACAGGTGATACAACGTCGGTAAGTTTGAGCACAACTGATCCAATTCAAATCCCTGATTCGTCTGGTTCACCTCGCGCAACAGAAAATGTATTTTTGTCGTTTAACTTAGATGCAACAGCAGATGCTCCAGGTATTGCTTTTGACCCAACATCTAGTGGTACTTATAACTCATCTACGTCAACAACGGTATATGATTCACTAGGTGAACCACATATTTTACAGTACTTTTTTGCTAAAGAAGATGATGCCGCAGCAGGTGGTACAGATAACAGTTGGGAAGTATACGCAACACTCGATGGTAAAGTAGTTGATGCCACAACTGGTGGAGAACAAACCGCGCCTTATACACCACTTACCACCCTTGGTTTTAACTCAAGTGGTTTGCCATCAACAACAGGTGGTGTGGCAAATACAAATACAACTACTTTTGATGAAATACTACTACCAGCGGGTTCTGGTGCTGGTTTATCAACATTACTAGACAATGGTGCAACTTTCCCAGGTACTGGTATTGAGCTTAACTGGCGCGATGAAAATAACACAGCAGGACGTATCCCAACTCAGTATTCAAGTGGTTTTGAAGTAAAAGCACTCGATCAAGATGGCTCAACAGTTGGTCGTTTAGCCGGAATTGATATTGGCACAGACGGTAAAATTGTTGCTTCTTACAGTAATGGCGACTCAACATTTTTAGGCCAAGTGGCTATGGTACGTTTTCCAAACTCACAAGGGTTATCACAAGTGGGTGATACAAGTTGGAAGCAAAGTATTGATTCAGGTGAACCTGTAGCGGGTGAAGCTGGTTCGGGTACGTTTGGTGGAATTAACTCATCAGCACTTGAGCAATCAAATACTAACCTTACTAATGAGCTTGTAGACTTAATTACTGCACAGCGTAATTACCAAGCAAACTCACGTGCGCTTGAAGTTAACTCAACTATTCAGCAAAGTATTTTGCAGATTCGATAAGTTAAACCCCATTGAATATATTAGGCTGCATTTTTGCAGCCTTTTTTATAAGTCCTCTTTGTAAGCCCTTCTAAATACCTCTCAATGTTGTGTCAAATTTAATCTGGCACCTATTTTGCATTTATAAGTTCAGAGATTTTTTATGTGAGTCGATACTATGGACAAAATGGTCTACATTGCGGCCTCTGGCGCTAAGCAAAGCCTACAAGGGCTTGCGCTTAAAGCCAATAATTTGGCGAATGCAAATACAACAGGATTTAAAGCCGACTTTGCGCAGGCGCGTTCTATGCAAGCGTTTGGCGAAGGTTTGCCTACCCGTGTATTTTCAATGCAAGAGCGTCCGGGTTCTAACATGGTATCGGGTGGCATTGTTCAAACCGGGCGCGACTTAGATATCGCGATGAGCGATAACGCATGGCTTGCTGTGCAAGATGCCTCCGGTAATGAAGCTTACACAAAAGTGGGTACGTTAAACGTTACTGCTCAAGGCATGCTCGTAACCAGCCACGGTCGTCAAGTTATTGGCGAAGGGGGACCTGTTATTTTACCCGTCCCAGTCGAAAAAATAGGGTTTAGTCAAGATGGCGCTATTCAAGTACGACCACAAGGCGCTCCCGCTAACTTTTTAGAAGAAATAGATACGCTTAGAGTGGTAGAAGCAAATAGCTCACAGCTCGAAAAAGGTAACGATGGTTTATTTAGACCAAAAGCAAATGTAACAGTAGATACCTCTGCCAATGTAAAAGTTTTAAGTGGTTCGCTTGAAATGTCGAATGTGAATCCTGTTCACGAAATGGTCGACATGATAAGCCACCAGCGCCAATTTGAATTACAAGTGAAATTAATGAAAACAGCTGAAGAAATTGACGAGCGTCAAGATCAGTTATTACGCATAGTTTAACTTTAAAGTGAGGACACGATTATGAATCCAGCATTGTGGATCAGTAAAACTGGGCTAGACGCTCAACAAACCGATATATCGGTTATTTCAAATAACTTAGCGAATGCGAGTACCGTAGGTTACAAAAAAAGCCGCGCTATATTTGAAGATTTACTTTATCAAAATATTAATCAACCAGGTGGTCGTTCATCGCAAGATACCGAAATGCCGTCGGGTTTAATGTTAGGTGCGGGTGCTAAAGTTGTAGCTAACCAAAAAGAGTTTACGCAAGGCAACATGTTGACCACCGAAAACTCACTAGATTGGATGATTTCTGGTGAAGGCTTTTTTGAAGTACTGCAACCAGATGGAAATATTGCTTACTCGCGCAATGGTCAGTTTACTACTGATGGCGATGGACGCATCGTAACATCGGGCGCTGGTTACGTTATTCAGCCAGAAATGAATGTACCTGATGACGCGCAATCAATTACGGTTTCGCAAGACGGCGAAGTATCTGTACGTGTTGCAGGGCAAGCCGATAACGTTGTAATTGGTCAGCTAACAATTAGTGACTTTATTAATCCATCAGGCCTTGAGCCAATTGGTCAAAACCTTTATACCGAAACCGCTGTAAGTGGTGCACCGGTACAAGGTAACCCGGGTGTTGAAGGGTTAGGTAGCATTATTCAAGGCTCACTCGAAACTTCAAACGTAAATGTAACTGAAGAGCTAGTAAATCTAATAGAAACTCAGCGTATTTACGAAATGAACTCAAAAGTAATTTCGGCCGTTGACGAAATGATGAGTTACATCAATCAACAGCTTTAATAGAGTAGGGGGAATTATGCGTAATATTATTTTATTTACAGCGGGCACATTATTTTTAAGTGGCTGTATGTCTACGCAAAATAGTGAAGTAGTGCAGGACGACCCTTACTACGCTCCTATGTACCCCGAGCCTATTTTAGAGCCGCTGGTAGCCACAGGTTCATTATTTAATACTCACACATCAAACGACTTATATTCCGATAAAAAAGCGCTACGTACTGGCGATATAATCACGGTTAAGTTGCAAGAGTCTACTCAAGCAACAAAAGCCGCTAAAACAGAAACGGACAAAGAAACTGACGCAAGCTTAGACCCCGTTATTGGATTAGGTGGTCTACCTGTAAATATAGGTGGTGACAGCATTCAGTTTGGTATTGGCAGCGATTCGTCGTTTACGGGTGATTCAAAATCGAACCAGTCAAACAGCTTAGTGGGCGATATTTCGGTTAATGTAATGCGCGTTTTGCCTAACGGTAATTTAGTTATACGCGGCGAAAAATGGCTAACGCTTAATACCGGCGAGGAGTTTATCCGTTTAGAGGGTCTTGTACGCCCTCAAGACGTAAGCGCCGATAATACGGTTGAATCAAATCGTATTGCTAATGCACGTATTCAATACTCAGGTAAAGGGCAAACGCAAGAAGCGCAAAGTCCTGGTTGGCTTACACGTTTCTTTAGCAGTTCGCTGTTTCCATTTTAGAGGGTAACAACATGAATAGCCTTAAAGCTTTATGTTTAGTTGTGTTATTAGGTTGGCATTTTACTGCCAGTGCTGAGCGCATAAAAGATGTGTCTATGGTTGAAGGCGTACGCTCTAACCAGCTAGTTGGTTATGGCTTAGTGGTTGGTTTACCGGGCACTGGCGAGCAAAACTCATATACACAACAAAGTTTTAGAGGCATGTTGAACAGCTTTGGTATTACGCTACCTTCAACTCAAAGTCCTAAAATTAAAAATGTTGCCGCTGTGGCGGTGCATGCAGAATTACCTGCATTTAGAAAGCCTGGGCAAGCAATTGATATTACGGTTTCTTCTATTGGTAGTGCAGGCAGCTTACGTGGCGGTACTTTACTACAAACTTTTTTAAAGGGTGTAGACGGTAACGTGTACGCAATTGCACAAGGTAGTTTAATTGTCGGTGGCTTAGGCGCACAAGGCCTTGATGGTAGTAGAGTTGTAATTAACACCCCTACAGTTGGTCGTATACCAAATGGCGCTACAGTTGAGCGCGCCGTGGAAAGCCCATTTATGCAAGGCGATTACATTACTTTTAATTTAAACCGCCCAGACTTTACAACGGCAAAACGCCTAGAAAAAACAATTAATGACTTAGTTGGCCCAAATAGCGCACAGGCAATTGATTCTGTTTCTATTCGTGTTATAGCTCCACGCGATGCATCCCAACGTGTATCGTACTTATCGACACTCGAAAACTTAGAATTTAAGCCAGCTGATATGGCCGCTAAAATTATAGTTAACTCGCGCACTGGCACAATTGTCATTGGTAAAAACGTTAAGCTTCAGCCTGCCGCTATAACTCACGGTGGCTTAACAGTAACAATTGCAGAACAACAAAACGTGTCACAACCAAACCCGCTAGCAAACGGTGATACTGTTGTCACGCAGCAGAGCATTATTGATGTAAATCAAGATGACTCGCGCGCCTTTGTATTTAATCCAGGTGTAAGCCTTGACGATTTAGTTCGCGCAATTAACGAAGTAGGCGCAGCGCCTGGTGATCTAATGGCTATTTTAGAAGCACTAAAAGAAGCCGGCGCAATTAACGGACAGTTAGTTGTTATATAAATAACTCAAGCCAATAAATAACGTATTATTTAAGCCCTATATTTTTGAAACAAGATATAGGGCTTTTTATTTACAGCAACTTAAGTTTATTATTTTTATCTTCCTTGTTTTATCGGTAGTGGCTCAATTTTTGCATTTTTAACTGCATTATTCATTTTGTGTCAAAAAGCCGATGGAAACTAATCACCTCGATAAACAAAACTTTTTTGATTTAGGCAACTTAGATTCACTTCGTAAAGAAGCCTTAACCAGTGGCGATGCATCAACTGATGCCTCTAAAGCTGCGCTCAAAAAAGCGGCCGCACAATTTGAAGCTATTTTTACGCAAATGCTGCTCAAAGGAATGCGCAAAGCTAACGAAGCATTTGAAGATAAAGACAGTCCATTTAATTCAAGTGGCGTAAAGTTTTTTGAAGAAATGCACGACCAGCAACTTTCAACAGAGCTTTCTTCAAATGGCTCGTTAGGCCTTGCCGATTTAATTGTTCAGCAGTTATCGCCTGAGTCTAAAAACTTTATGCCAGGCTCGGTGCTTAGAACAACCAACGATATTTTCAGCGATACACAAGTGGGATCTGCTCTTCCTCATGAGCAAAAAAATAAGCAACCCGATCTTATCGTTAAGAGTACTAAAGCCGATATTGCTGAGCCTAAAGTTGATACTACAGAGACTAAAGCTGATAGCCCAACATTTAAAAATGCAGAAGAGTTTGTAAGTTCAGTGTGGGAACACGCTAAAACTGCAGCGCAAAAAATTGGTTTAAATCCTGCGGTAATGGTTGCACAAGCGGCACTTGAAACCGGTTGGGGTAAGCACATTATTAATAAAAATGACGGTGGCAGCTCAAATAACTTATTTAATATTAAGTCAGATAAAAGCTGGGAAGGCGATAAAGCAAGCAAAATAACGCTTGAGTTTGAGCAAGGTACACCCGTTAAAAAACAAGCCAGCTTTAGAGCCTACGATTCAATTAAAGACAGCGTGAACGACTTCGTTGATTTTTTAACGCAAAACCCACGCTACAAAGAAGCATTACAAAATACAGCAAAACCAAATGACTTTTTAGATTCATTACAAAAAGCAGGTTATGCAACCGATCCAAATTATGCCAGCAAAATAAAACAAGTGCTCAATAGCAGTCAGCTAAAAGACATTGCGGCAAACGTGATCCGCCAAGGAGTAGAGTAACATGTCGTTTAATTTATTAAACATTGCCAGTTCTGGGGTTAGAGCAAGCTCGGAGCTACTGCAAACGACAAGTAAAAATATCGCCAATGTTAATACAGAAGGCTATGTTCGTGAGCGTACAGAGTTTACTACTATGGTTGATAACCAAGTAGGGCGAGGCGAAACATACCGATTATTAAACGAGTTTGCTCAGTCACAGCTAAATCGTGACACCTCTAATAAATCGTTTTTCGATCAGTTTATTACTGAGGCTAATCGAGTTGATACTATTTTTTCTGAAGAGTCGAACAACCTTTCGACTGGTATTAACTCTTTATTTAATAATGTGCAAGAAGCGCTAAATCAGCCCTCATCTACCGTTGCTCGCTCATTAGTAATGACAGATGCGCAAAGCTTAATTGATCAAATGGATAGGCTTTCTGGCATCGTGCTTGATCAAAAAAGTATAGTGAACGAGCAGCTCGAAATATTTTCAGATGAAGCAAACTCACTCATTCAAAGTATTAGCACGCTAAATCAAAATATTGCAGCCGTTAATGGCACTAATAACTCCGCAGATGCGAGCTCTACCTATAACGAACGCGATAAAGCAATACGCGACTTATCAGAGCTAATAGACATAGAAACGCTTGATGGTCCAAATGGCGAAAAACTCGTTTTTATGGGCACAGGCGAAGCGGTTGTTATGCAAAATGGCGCATTTAACTTATTTTCGATGACGGGGGATCCTGATCCTAATTTTAAAGAATTCACGCTTGATGTTAACGGTGGCAAAGCAGTGCCGCTTGAAGTTGATGTAAGCAAGCTTAAAGGTAAAATTGGCGGTTTACTTGCTTTTAGAGATGACATATTAGTCCCTGCTCAAAACCAAATTGGCCAAATGGGCTTAGCGATAGCTGATGCATTTAACGAACAAAACAAATTGGGAATGGATGCAACAGGCCAGCTAGGTGGTAATATTTTTAATATACCTACCGTTGGCGCTTATGCGTATCAAGCGAATACTGGTGATGCTGGTATGACTGCAACTGTAGAGCCCGGTAAAGGCAGTGAATTACCTGCCAGTGACTTTATTATTACTTATACGAGTGCTGCATCGGTTTCTATTCAACCAGTAGATAATAAAGGCGAGCCGCTAGGTGACCCATCAGTTGCAGATATCCCAGCTGATGGGATCATAAATGCAGACGATATTCGAAATGCAGTCCCTTATCAAGCGGCAACAGCTACAACACCAGAAGTATTAGCAACGGTAAAAGACTCCTTCGGACTACAATTAAATATAGATACAACCAAAACAGGTAACGTGGGTGATCAGTTTCAAATTAAACTTAATTCTGACTCGGCTTCTAGCATAACGCTTGCAACCGGGCGCGCAGAAGATTTAGCATTAGCTTCACCTATCCGTACTGCTAACAGTATAGATAATATAGGCACCGCTACTATTTCAGCGGGAGAAGTAACAAGCGTGACATCGGGTGGTTTTACCACCGCTCCCGGTTTGACCAATGGCGGTATTACCCTAGTTAAAACAGGCACTGCAAACGAATATCAAATTTCTGATGAAAATAATACGGCAACAACAATTATTATTCCACCGCCAGGTAATAATGTTTTATCTCAAGCAGGAACGCCATACAGCGATTATGGTTTTGATTTTGATATAGAAGGTACACCAGCAACAGGCGACACCTTTACACTTGAGTTTAACGAAGGCGGCTTTGATGATAACCGTAATGGTTTAAAATTAGCTGATTTACAAAATGGTGAGTTAGTCCGTTTAAATGTAGAAACAACAGCAACGGCCGACAACCATAAAACGTTCAACCAAGCTTATTCAGGATTGGTGAGTGATATAGGTGTTGTAACTGGCCAAGCAATCACAAGTGGCGCTGCATTTGATGCTCTAGCACAGCAATCTGAGGCATGGTACGAGTCGTTATCGGGTGTAAACCTTGATGAAGAGGCCGCAAATTTACTGCGTTTTCAACAATCATATTCAGCATCAGCACAAGTTTTAGCAGCAGCTCAAGAAATTTTTGACACCTTATTAAATGCGGCGAGGTAATTATGCGTTTATCAAATAATTTAATGTACCAAAACAACATAAATAAAATACTCGACAACCAACAAGGTGTTGCAAATGCTCAAGAGCGAGTAACAACAGGTGAAAAGTATTTAACCACCTCAGAAGCGCCAGCTGCTATTTCGCAAGCTATGCTGTATTCAAATAAAATACAAACGAATGAGCAATACACTAAAAATATCGATCAGCTAAATGGCCGCCTAGAAACTGAAGAAAGCGTATTACAAAGTATAAATAGTAATATTCAACAAGCGCAAGAGCTCACTATTCAGGCGGGTAATGGTGTTTATACTAAAGACGATTTAAAGACGTTTGCATCAGAGCTTAGCGGCATTCAACAAACGTTAGCTAACTTAATGAATACCCGTTCAGAAGACGGTAAATTTATATTTTCAGGATATCAAGACAGCACGCAGCCGTATCAGTTTGATTCTGCGGCGGGTGAGTACACCTATAATGGCGACCAGGGCCAGCACCAGATAACTATAGCTGAAGGTGTTTCAATTAAGGCAAGTGATAACGGCTTTGATACGTTTGAAAAAACAGATGCCAGATTAAATGTACTCGATAATAAAGCAGACATACCAACAACAACACCGACCAATAATATTACTAATGGCACTGTTTATGTTGATGGCCAAGCCGAGTTCGATAAGTTTCATCAAGCAAATTACAATGCCGATCCAACGACTCCAGTTTCACCTACAGCAAATACTTTTAGTGTAGTTACAACCGCAGGTGTGACAGTAAACGATCCTGATACATACGAAATTTTACAAGATGGTGTGTCGCTTACCCCTCCTCAAACTGGTGAAGTTACAGATGATACAATTGAATTTGCAGGTATGAAAATTCAATTTGAGGGCAATGCTCCAGGCCAACTCGATTTTAGTCTTGAAAAACCACATAAAGAAAACGTACTTAATACATTGCAAGCACTTATTACCGGCCTTAACGATGGCACACTTGAAGGTGAAGACTTTCAGCAAGTACTTGCTGATGGCTTAGTGCAATTACAAAATGCCAGTGAGCAAGTCGTGTTTACCCAAGCAAGTTTAGGTGGGCGTATGAACGCGCTTGAAAGAGTAAGCGATTCAAACTTAGCACTCGATATTCAAAATAAAAGTAATCGCTCTAACTTAGTTGAAGTTGATATGGCAGAAGCTATTAGCGAACTGACTAAACAAGAAACGGCACTGCAAGCATCGCAAGCTACTTTTGGCCGTTTAACTAACCTTTCATTATTCGATTACTTATAAGCAAGTTATAAGCAGATTATAAGCAGAAATACCTTGCCGCTTTACCTACTTTAAAGCGGCAATACTTTGCGGCAAAAATTGGCTACAAAATCGCGGCAAAAAAATGTCACCCCCTTCTAAATAACTTCACTAATTATTTACAATTCAGCAGAACCTATTTTTGTCTATAAAAAACAATCGCTTAAAAATAAATTAAAGTTGGCACAGTAAATGCTTTTCTTATTGTAAGAAATTATCGAACAGTGGTTCCTGTTAAATCGTGTTGAACCACACTCTGTTTAAACCTAGGAGATGGTAAAATGGCATTAACAGTAAATACTAATGTGTCGTCACTGAACGCACAACGTAACTTAACTAAATCTGGTGAAGGCTTAGCAACTTCAATGGAGCGTTTATCATCGGGCATGCGTATCAATAGCGCAAAAGATGATGCCGCTGGCCTACAAATTTCAAACAGATTAACATCGCAAATTAATGGCCTAGCTGTTGCTCAGCGAAATGCTAATGATGGTATTTCAATGGCACAAACTGCTGAGGGTGCAATGAGTGAGTCAACGAATATTCTTCAGCGAATGCGTGAACTAGCATTGCAATCTGCTAATGGTTCGAATTCATCAGAAGATCGTGAGGCATTACAAAAAGAAGTATCAGCACTTAAAACAGAGTTGACACGAATTGCTGATACGACCTCTTTTGGCGGGCAACAGCTCCTTGACGGTGATTTTGGCACAAAAGCATTTCAAGTAGGAGCTAATGCAAATGAGATTATTTCATTTTCATTAGATAGTACAGCGGCAAATAAAATTGGTGCAAACACTATTAGTTTAACTAGTGGTGTTGCCACTGCTGGATTTGGTTCTGCTGCTGCGGCT
>TARA_B110000046_G_scaffold79403_1_pt1 | contig 21385 bp, 11 predicted proteins | sample TARA_B110000046 | Tara Oceans TARA_B110000046 (sample SAMEA4397157) | marine metagenome | biome: Polar Biome; feature: [DCM] deep chlorophyll maximum layer (ENVO:01000326); material: water (ENVO:00002006), including particulate matter (ENVO:01000060) such as... | depth 40 m
CTGTAATATTTTTAATTGCTGCATTTGTTTGTACAATTGCCGCATACAACCCTTTCCAAAACAATTCACAATCTTGATCTTGAATTGGTTTCAAAGCCATTAAATTGCTATTGTGGGGATTGTTAACATTATTACCTTGCCTATGAGTTATAAAGAGTCCTGAAAAACCATTATTAACCCAATAACGTCTTTCCATTGAATCATAAGTTGTGAGTTTTTGATAAATCCCATCTAAAGCAGCATTTGCACTTTGTGGCGTGTCATACATTGTACTATCTAAGAATATAGGGTCTTCATCTAAGTTGCATGAACTAGATAAAAAACCAAAAATAATTACTATTGTAAATTTTAAATTTTTCATGTGTTTCTGTTTTTTGTTTTTTGTTTTTTTATAATTCAATAGTTCTTAGAAATTAATATTTATTCCTAATAAGAAAGTACTAGCATTTGGCGCACCATTCCAGTCTACACCATTTATAAGACCAGTATATAAGAAGCTTGAAACTTCTGGATTATATCCACTATAATTGGTCCAAGTTACTAAGTTTTGACCTGCTATGTAAACATTAAAACGTTCAAACATCTTGCTTTTTTCTACTGGAATATCGTACCCTATTGTTACGTTATTTAATCTTAAAAAACTACCATCTTCGATAATACGGTCTGTAATTGCGATTGTTTGCTTGGGTATCGCTTCATACCCTATTCTTGGGTATAAATTTGTTTGAGCATCTGGTCTCCATGCATTATAATAAGCGTTAGGGCTGATATTGGTTTGTAAGCCTTCAGCATTGTTGAGTTTAATTAAATTCCCGTTTGCTATATCATTCCCATAAACTCCATTAAAAAGAAAGTTAGCAGTAAACCCTTTTAATTTAAAATTTAAATTAAACCCGTAGACAAAATCAGGATTAGGATTTCCAATGAATGTTCTATCTAAAATATCTATGACTCCGTCTTCATTTTGATCAATAATTCTTACATCACCAGGCACTGCGCCTTCAACTAGGTCTGTATCTTCTGTTTGATAGATCCCATCAGTTTCTAAACCATAAAAAAGTCCACTTTCTTCACCTTCAATAAATACATTGGCAGGCGTTCTAAAGTACTGACCTCTACTAATCTGATTACCAAGATAGAATGAACGTTGATCTGCAACTCCATCAATATAAAAATCCTTCAAAGGAATTCCTAGACTTTCTATTTTAGTTTTATTTAAAGCTATATTTCCTCCAATATTTATCTCAAAATCATCAGTAGAAACAGCAGCAATGTTTAAAGCAATTTCAAGCCCTTTGTTGGAAATAGAACCTCTATTAATAAGAATATTTGCAAATCCTGAAGAAGTAGGAATTGGAGAGTTTTGTAATAAATCTTTGGTTGTTTTGTCATACATATCAACACTACCGGAGATTCTATTATTTTTAGTTTCAAAATCAACTCCTACATTTAATTGTTCGGTTGTCTCCCATGTTAATTGAGGGTTTGCAATGTTATTTAGTGATAAAACAACACTTGTTCCATTACCCGGTGTACCATATAACTGACCGTTTATACCATAATCAGACAAAGTACCATAAGCCCTAATACCATGGTTTCCTATTTGTCCCCAACCAGCTCTGAATTTCAAATCTTCAAAAATATTTAAATTTTTGATAAAACTTTCATTTTCAAGCCTCCATGCTAATGCAAATGATGGGAAGAACCCATATCTATTTTCTGGTGCAAATTTAGAAACACCGTCTCTACGGAAAGATGCCGTAAGAATATATTTGTTGTTGAACGTATAATTTAATCGCCCTAACATAGAGAAAATCTGTTGATCAGATTTTAAATAACGTAAAGGCTGAGAGATTACTGATGCTAAAAAGGGTTGTTGTATGGTAAGCTCTGTAGTAACAAAATTTTCTACGGCATAAATGCTATTCTCTACATTTCTTACATCATAAGTAATACCTGCTGTTGCATTTATTCTATGCTTTCTATTAAAAGTCCTATTGAATCTTAAAAAATTATTTATTTGATAGGAAGAGGTATTTAAAGTTGATATCTGTAATGCTCCATTCGCATTTGCCCCTTGAAATGTTGTCAATCCATAAAAACGTCTTCTGTCTTTAGTTCTGATATTTCCACCAGCTTTTATTTGATAAGATAGCCCTTTAATCGGGAGCTTATAGGTAAGTCCTAAAGAAGCGATGTAACGCTTTGCTTTGGAAACGTCTTCAAAATCATTCACCCAAGAATATGGATTTGATGCCTCCAAATCTTCTCCTAAATCTTCAAACTCTTCAGTGATTACTGGTCTAAATAGGATAGCGTTTCTAACAAAACTTTGGTTAGCTCCAATTAAGTCACCAGATTCAGCAAAATTTGTATTGGTAAAAGAAGCACTAACTCTAGCTTTTAATTTCAGTTTACTGCTAAGGTTTTGATTTAAATTAATTCTAATATCACCACTTTTAAGACTTGAATTACTCACAATACCTTCTTGATCATCAAAGCCTCCTGAAATATAATAATTACCATTATCACTTCCACCAGAAGCTGTAAAGCCTACTTTAGTATTGAACCCTTGGCGGTAAAGATCATCTTGCCAGTTTAAAATTTCAGCTGGTCTATTTAAAACTGTAGGATTATTTGCAGCGTCATATACAATACCAAATACTTCTGAGCCTTCAATTTGAAATCTAGGATTAAGATTATTAGCTAAAGAAAATTCGTTTTGATAGTTGGCATAGCCAATACCATCTAAAACATCATATTTTTTATTCATAGTTCTTATAGTAGTCGTAATAAATCCACTCATTTTTACTTTCCCATTTTCACCTTTCTTGGTGGTGATTAAAACCACTCCATTTGCACCTCTAGATCCATAAATGGCAGTAGCTGAAGCGTCTTTTAATATTTGAATACTTTCAATGTCTCGAGGATTGATACCATTTAATCCATTTTGAATTTCTTGTCCAGAATTACCAACACCTCCAGCAGCTAGCACATCCTCGCCTGCAGAGGAAATAATAACACCATCAATAACATATAAAGGTTCATTATTACCTCTTAAACTATTTGTCCCTCTAATTTTTACACTAATACCAGATCCTGGTGAACCAGCATTTTGAGTTACTTGAACACCTGCTGCTCTTCCTTGTAACATTTGATCTACAGAAAAAGATTGATTAGCAACATTGTCTTTTACTTTTAAAGAGACAACAGATCCAGTAACATCCTTTTTAAGAACTGATCCATACCCAACTACAATAACTTCATCTAATTGTGTTGAATCTGGAGTCATTATCAAATCTATTGTTTCTTTAGTTGAAACATCTACCTCTTCAGTTAAATATCCTAGATATGAAAAAATTAAAATTTGGGAGTTCTTAGAGGGAATAGTGATCGTAAATTTACCGTCAAAATCGGTTACTGCCCCAAGTTTTTCTGTGTTTTTTATTTGAATAGTCACACCAGGCAAGGTTAATCCCGTTTCATCTTTTATAGTTCCAGTTATGGTTTTAGATTGTGAAAAGACCATCATAGGTAAAAAAATTAATAAGAAAAGTATTCTTTTCATAATTTTAAGTTTTAAATTTTAAATTTGGGTTCGTAGTTTGATTTGTTTTTTTATACTGCAAATAATGAATAAAAAATATTCTCACCAAATTTATAAGTTATTAGCTATATTTATTTATAATATTTGAGGAAAAAAGTATAATAATTGAAGCAATACAAATAGATAAAAAGAAGATTTATGTTCAAAATATTATCTTTATAGGATAATTAATAATTGAAAATATTATAAATGAGCTATGAACTACTGTAAAATTACATCCATTTTATTAGTCTGTTTTTTTTCTGTTTTTCAACCTTTAGTTGGACAAGAAAATTCCAGTGACTATAATTTTAATTCAATAGAAGATGGTTTTACACAAAGAGCAATCACCTCTATTATTAAAGATTCTGATGGGTTTTTATGGATTTCTACCTACGGGGACGGATTATTCAGGTATAATGGTGTCGATTTCAAAAATTATAAGCAAGAAAGAAATATTAAAGAAAATTCTTTAAATAGCTCTATCGTCTATTCTATACTTCAAGATTCTCAAAAAGATATATGGATTGGCTCTCAAGTAGGTCTTAACTTTTACAATAAGAATATTGATAAATTTGAAACTATAAATATTCAAAAAGAAGAAAAGAAATTAAAGTTTGCAATACATTCAATTGTAGAATATGATGAAAATACTTTACTTCTAGGAACTCATGAATTCGGATTATACAAGTTTGACAAAAAAAACCTTACTCATAAACTGATACCTTATAAGACGAACAAACCAAAACTAAACTTACTTATAAATGCTATTGTTAAATCCTCAAATGGTAGATTTTTAATCGGAACAAATCATGGTTTAATGACATTTGATCCATATAACGAGGTGCTACAACTAGCGAAATTAAATACTGTAAGCGGATATGAAACTATTGATAAATCTATAGAATCTCTTCATGTTGCAAAAGACAACTCTATATGGATTGGCACATTTTCTTCTGGATTATTACGTATTCACCATAATAATAACGATATATATTCAATTGAAGAGTTTTCTATAAGTCAGAAAAGAATTTTGTCTTTGGCAGAAAAAACAAATGGAAATATTCTCTGTGGAACTGAAAATGATGGGCTTTTTGAAATAAATTATAAATCAAGAAACATAAAAAGCTACAAACAAGAAAAATTAAAACAAAACGGAATAAAATCAAACTCTATTTGGACCGTTTTTACTGATAATAAAGATAGGGTTTGGTTAGGTTATTACAATAAAGGAATTGATTTACATGATGATAATTATAATAAGTTTAGCTCTATAAAAAGCCTTCCTTATGAAACGAATTCATTAAATTCAAGTTCAGTAACAGGTATTGCTAAAGACAGTGATGGCCGTTTTTGGATTAGTATGTTTGATGGAGGTGTTGATGTATATGATCCAAAAAATAAAAAATTCATAAATCTATATGATCAAAAAAACACCATTGCACGAGGATTAAATAGACTTGACATACCTACAGTGTTTATTGACAGTAAAGAGAATGTTTGGATAGGAACTTGGGACTCTGGATTGTTTTTTTTAAAACATGACAGTAAAAAATTTGTGAATATAAATACAACTAGTAACAAGAGCATATTTAAATCTAATAGAGTTATGAGTTTTGGTGAAGATTCGAAAGGAACTATTTGGATAGGTACCTTTGGAAATGGACTCTATTCTTATAACCCTAATTCAGAATCTTTCACACATCATGATACTCTTGAATTTCAAAAATATTATACAAATACCAGTAGTATTAGAAAAGTATTAGTTGACCACAAGGATGCAGTTTGGATAGGCACAAGAAATGGGCTTTTTAAAATTGTAAAAGATAAAACAGAAAAGTTTAAAGTTTATTCCACTAACGATTTAATGAATACCATTTTAAATTCTGAGATTGACGAATCTAAAAACTCCAGTATTGTTTTTAGTTTATTTGAAGACTCAAAAAAAAATATTTGGATTGGAACACTTGGAAATGGGTTGGCAAAATTTACTGCTAAAAATGATTCGCTAATATGGTATAATTTAGATAATGGGTTGATACATGAAACCATATCCTCTATAACACAGGGAACTAATGGGGCTCTATGGATTGGAGGTAATAAAGGGCTATCTAAACTAGATATTAAAAAAAACACATTTACAAACTTTAATAAAAAAGACGGCTTACTTTCAAACAGCTTCAATTATAACGCTGTTTTTAAAGATATTGACAACGTTCTTTACTTCGGAAATTTAAAAGGAATTAATTATTTCAATCCTGATAAAATCGTCTATAACCAAGAAAAACCGACTGTTTATATATCTAATTTAAAAATCTCTAATGAGATAATAACTCCCAGAATAAAAAATTCTCCCCTTAAGGATGTGATTTCAAAAACAAAAAATTTGGCATTAAACTACGAGCAATCAAACTTTACTTTTGATTACGTTGGAGTAAATTATACTAGAGGTGAAAACAATCAATATGCCTATCTTTTAAAAGAGTTTGATGAAAATTGGAATTATGTAGGAACAACTAGAAGCGCTACATATAAAAATGTTCCTCCGGGAGACTATACTTTTATGGTTAAAGCCTCAAACAATGATGGTATTTGGAACAATATTCCAACATCCATAAATATTAAAGTTCTTCCTGCTTGGTGGGCAACTAAACAAGCAATTATTAGTTATATTATATTAATACTTCTACTTGTCTATATAATTTATAAATATATTAATACACGGATAAAAGAAAAAAGGGAGTTAAGTACTGAAAGAAAAGAATACAAGCAGTTTGAAGCTCTTAACGCAAAAAAAATTCAATTTTTTACAAATATTTCTCACGAATTTAGAACGCCTCTTACCCTTATTTTAACCCCATTAGAAGATATAATTGAAGAAGATACTTTAGACTTACCTCAAAGTATTAAAGAAAAACATAATATTATATATAAAAACGCAAAACGTCTTTCTAGACTTATTAATGAATTGATGGACTTTAGAAAATTACAATTTAATAAGATGTCTATTAACGCATCACAAATTAATATAGTGCCATTTATAGAGGAGGTAGTTGGTCATTTTGAAGAAGAGGCTTCGTTAAACAACATTCTCCTTTCTGTAGAATATGATCAATACGATTTGATTATCTGGTCTGATCCATCAATGCTTGAAAAAATCACATTCAATTTACTGTCTAATGCATTTAAAGCAACACCTGCCGAAGGCTTAATCACCATTCAAATAAATAATCCTTCTAATTTAATTCATCTTCCTCTAGTTCACGAAACTAATCCAGTGAAAGCTATCGAAATAATAATAAAAGATACCGGATTAGGTATAAAAAAAGAAAACCTCACCAAGGTTTTTGATCGTTTTTATCAAGCTAATGAAATGAATGAACAATATTATGGTGGAACTGGTATCGGTTTAGAATTGGTAAAAAGCTTTGTTGATTTACATAAAGGAAAAATAGTATTAACAAGTAAAGAAAATATTGGTACACAATTCAAAATTTACTTCCCTTTGGGTTATTCGCATTTAAAAGAAAATAATATCAATAAAGACCAAGAAAAGGCAATCAATCAATATTCTGATTCTCAAAATGAACATTTAAAAAACCATGGGTATAATAGTGAAGAGAATGAAAGTAAAAAAACGATTCTTATCGTAGAAGACAATATTGAATTAAGAACGTATGTGAAAAATGAATTGAAAAATGATTATATTATTAAGGAAGCTGAAAACGGATTGGAAGGTATAGAAAAAGCAACTAAATATATTCCAGATATCATTATTACAGATGTTATGATGCCAATAATGGATGGTTTTGAGCTTTGTGAGCGTATAAAAAATGATTTAAAAACTAGTCATATCCCTATATTAATGGTTACAGCTAAAGGAATGCAAATTGACAAAGTTAAAGGGATTGATTCTGGGGCAGATGTCTATCTAAACAAACCTTTTAATATGAGGATTTTACGATCACATTTAAATCAGTTAATTACCAGTAGACAACTATTATTTGACAAATATTTCAATACCTTAAGTACAACCGTTAATTCTAATAACACCACTTCGTTAGACAAAGAATTTATGAGAAGTGTTTTGGCACATATAAATGAAAATATAAATGATGAAAAGTTAAATGTAGAACACTTGGCCGGTGAATTATTTTTAAGTAGAAGTAAATTATATAGAAAAATAAAAGCGTTAACTGGTGATACTGCAAACGAATTTATTAGAAAAGTTCGTTTAGAAAAAGCAAAACAACTTATTAGTGAAACAGAACACACAATAAGTGAAGTTTGTTATAAAGTTGGTTTTTCATCTCCCTCTTATTTTACAAAATGTTTTAAAAATCATTTTGGAATACTCCCTACCGAAGTTCGAGAATCTATAGTTCTTCCAAAATCAAAGTCAGATACTAGAATAGAGAAAGTAAAAGAAGAATGAAAAGGCTGTAAAATTAAGAATATTATAGACTGAAAAAAATGTCAATGTTTTTTATGGTATATTCCTGTTGATAAATTTTAAAAAATGTTTTTTTTGATAAAAAATACTGGATTTAAGAGCTAACTTTTACTACTTTATTGTCTTTTAATTGATATTCTTCTTTACTCTCTATGCATAAAGCAATCCCCTTATCATTGAAGTCTAACCTGTGACCGTATTCACTAATCCATCCTATCTGCATAGACGGATTTCCAACTACTAAAGCGTAGGGTAACACTTCTTTTACTACTACAGCACCGGCGCCTATAAAGGCAAATTCTCCAATAGTATTTCCACAAACAATGGTCGCATTGGCACCAATACTTGCTCCTTTTTTTACCAGTGTTCTTGTATATTTATTATTTCTTTTTATGGCGCTTCTTGGGTTTATAATATTGGTAAAAACCATTGATGGACCTAGAAATACATCATCTTCACAAATAACTCCTGTATAAATAGAAACATTATTTTGTACTTTCACATTATTACCCAGCACAACCTCTGGTGATACAACAACATTCTGACCTAGATTACAGTTCTCTCCAATAGAACAGTTAGACATGATATGGCTAAAATGCCAAATATTTGTTCCATCACCAATTTTGCAGTCAGAATCTACGACAGACGTTTCGTGTGCAAAGAAAGATTTCATATTCTAAAGATGTTTTTAATTATAATTCGAAAATACAATTTATTATTGAAATCTTAAATAGAGAGGCTATAATCAAAAAAAAACAACCCTAAGATTGCTTTTTTTTAGTTTGTATATGATTGAGGAGATTATAATTGTCTTACAATCATTATACCATTGGCATTTGTACAAAGTCCTGGTGAAGCAACTCCACCCCAATCAAAATTGAAATTCATTACATATGGTGAATAACCAACTTTTGTTGAAGTCCAGTAGGTTAAAGACTCATTAAAGTCCCCTTTTTCTTCTAAATGAACATTATCATAAATAGCCTGCATAGAATCTCTACTAGGAATAAACCAATCATCAAAGTTTCTATATTCTAAATCTAGGACTGTTTTAAAAGCATAATCGCCTTCATGTTCTAAACCATTAACAGAATTGTCATTTGCGTTTCCATTAACAATTTGTTGTGTGTTTTCTTGTCCAGTACCTATTGCTGAATCGGTATCTAAATCAAATATATCTCCCCAAGCAATGATTCCAAACTCAGAATAATCCGATGCAACTAAAGTTGTTCCATCAATCTGATTAATATGAAATATAAAACCACCACCATATTCTAAACCATAAAGAGAGTCAATACCTATTTCTGTTACAATATTTAAAACTGGAACACCATTTTCTAAGTTTTGAACAACTGATAATTCAGAATTAAAAATTGTTATATCAATAGTGTCATCGTTTGAACAACTGATAAGTAATAATGCTACAAACGAACAAAAAAACATTTTTTTCATATTATAATATTTAATTAACATCAAATTTAATAACAAAAAGTATACCAAAATAAATTTTTAGCTAAAAAAACCAGGAAAATTTAAAATTCTATTATAGGTAAGGTAATTAATCTACCTCTATTCTCATTGGAAGTGTATATTTAACTCCTACCGCTTTTCCTCTTTGCCTTCCTGGTTTCATTTTTGGAAGTAACTTAATTATTCTGATAGCTTCTTTCTGTAATTTTGGGTGTGGTGCTTTTGCTTTAATATCAATAATATTCCCAATTTTATCTATCTTAAAAAGCATAATTATTCCCTTCTTTCCTGGAGAAATCCCTAAATCGTTTGGTAAATCTGTATTAAATTTTCTTTGAAAATGTTTTTGCATTTTTTTGTTGAAACAAGATTTCAATTCCTTTTTGCTTCCTTTACATCCTGGAAATACAGGCACATCTTCAATAATTGTAAAAGGCACATCTTCAATTACTTATTCTTGCACATCTACTTTTTCAATATTTGCTGCTTCTAATGCTTCTGTTTCATCTGGCTCCGTAGATTGTATAAGCGTTTCGTTAACATACACATCATCATCTACTACCTCAATTTTTTCTGGTAAAACTGGTGGTTCTGTTTTTGGAGTTTCTAGCTCTCTAGGTTCTGTAATTGGTGTCCTCATCTATATCTTGGTTCATTGATACTCCTTGTAATGCTTTATATTGTCTTAACGACTTTTTTTCAATGACCACATGCTAAGAAAAAGTGCTAAAACTAAACCTAGCTGTATAAAAATCTTACTATAGTTGTCTAGAGTAACTTTAGGGTTTTTCTTGTTTTCCATACCTGTATTTTTTATGAGTTTAAGATTTAAAAAACAAATAGCATGCCAACAAAAAAATCCCAGCTTGTAGGCTAGGATTTTAAAAATATTATTAGTTGAAAATTATTCTACATCAATTCTCATTGGAAGTGTATATTTAACTCCTACTGCTTTTCCTCTTTGCCTTCCTGGTTTCATTTTTGGAAGTAACTTAATTATTCTGATAGCTTCTTTCTGTAATTTTGGATGTGGAGCTTTTGCTCTAATCCCTACGATATCACCTTGTCTATCTATTTTGAAAAGCATAATTATTCTTTTCTTTCCGGGTGCAAGGCCCAAATCGTTTGGCAAATCAGCATTAAATTTACGTTGAAAATGTTTTTGCATTTTCTTATTAAAACATGATTTTAATTCTTTTTTATTTCCTTTGCAACCCGGAAATACCGGTACGTCTTCAATAATTGTAAAAGGGACGTCTTCAATAACTTCTTCAGCTTCTTCTACTTCTTCTATTTCTTCTACTTCAACGGCCTCACTTTCATCTGTTTCTGTAGATTCTATAACTGTTTCTTCAACTTCTTTTTCATCTTCAACAACTTCAATTTTTTCTGGAGTTGGTGGTGGTGGAGTTTTTGGAATCTCCGGCTCAATACGTTCTGTAATTGGAATTTCTTCTTCCATATCAGCGTTCATATTTACATCTCCTAAATCACCAAACTGGCGATCAAATGTTTTTTTCTCAATAGCTACATACGTAACAAAAAGTGCTAAAACCAAGCCTAATTGCATAAACAATTTGCTGTAGTTTTCGAGGTTTGATTTTGGGTTTTTTTTGATTTCCATTACTGAAAGTTTTTATAGTTCGCTAATTTAACTAAATTATTATTTTATTTACAAGATTTAACATTAAAAGAGTTGAATTTTTTTTTCAAAGAAATGAAATATTAAAACTGCTAGTCCAATACCAACACTATTTGCCAGAATATCTAAATAACTAGTTGTTCTGTAGGATGTAATTGTTCCTTGAAGTATTTCAATAACTATGCCGAAAATTAAACAGCCTAAAATTAGGTATTTTATATTTTTTTGAAATTTTTCATTTTTTAAAAAGGCGTATAACCATGAAAACATTAAGAAAAAATACGCAATAAAATGATACGTCTTATCTGATACTGATATTGATTTTAGCGTTATTAAATCTGGCTTTACAAGGCTACCAATAGCGATAGAAACTGTGATGAATATGGCTATAAATATAGCATTATCCTTCAATAATTTTTTTATAGTTTTGAGCATCTAATAAGTCTACTAATTGTGAATCATCTGCAATTGAAATTTTAATCATCCATCCTTTTCCATATGGATCTTCATTAACAATCTCAGGCTCATCTTCTAAAGATTCATTAAACTCAATGACTTCACCTGACAATGGCATAAATAAATCTGACACTGTTTTTACAGCTTCTACTGAACCAAAGACTTCGTCTTTTTCTAATGTATCATCTAGTGTATCTACATCAACATAAACAATGTCTCCTAGTTCTCCTTGAGCAAAATTAGTGATTCCAATGGTGGCTATATCTCCTTCAATTTTAACCCACTCATGGTCTTTTGTGTATTTTAAATCTGTTGGAATATTCATATTAAATATTTTTATTTGTTTCCTCCTAAGTTATAAATAAAGTTAAATCCTGCGTTTATAGACTGCCTTGGAAATGTTGTTGAAATAGCATATCTAGACGTTTGGTGATTGTAATAAAACGAGGCTGTTAAATTACTATTTAATCTATAATCTGCAGTTAGTTTTAATGAAAATAATTTTTGACCACCACTTATCTGATCGTTATCTGAATTTACAGATCTAACCAAGGTTAAATTATCTCTCAATGAAACGTCTGCTCTTACATTTATATCTCCTTTCAATGTTTGTTTTTTACCTGTAAAAGAGGTCTTCACCTTTACATCTTTAAAGACATAGCCAAATCCAAAAACATACTCTGTTCCTTTAATATCGGTTAGTGTGCTGTTATTAAAATTCATGGTCAGCGTTCTATCTCTCTTTAGCTCGCCTCGCATAGAAAATGAATTTTTCATTTTCATATCTACTCTAATAAGTGGTGAAAATTCATCTACCAATGTTGCTGATGAAACTAGTTTGCTAGGCTCAAAATCACCTGCTATATTAGTAACTGTTGGATCATTAGAATCAAACTGAAGGTTGTTTGTAAAGCTAGAAACTGTGTAGGATGATTTATATCCATGGGCAACACTAAAACTGCTAAAATTATTTTTAAACCATTTCAACTTCATAAATCCAGTGTAGCGAAGATTCCATGATGGAATAGGTATATTTCTAAAAATACCTAAGTTCACTTTTTCCGCATCTTTACCAGAATAGGCAGATAGAAAGGCGGGCAGTAAAACATCTTGACTACTGCTGCCATAGCCAACAACTGTTCCGTTTTCTGAATCTATATTGTTTGGATCATCAAGATTAATACCTGCTTGCTCTCCTAATCTTCTTGAAATAGCAATTCTATTTGTTCTTAACTGCTGAAATAATTGATCCCCATCTTTAAAAGCAGTTGAAAACATAGAATAACTAGTACTAAAGTTTCCTGTTATAAATGCAGGTATTATTTCATCTATAAAACCATTTCCACTAGGATCATTAGAATCTACCCTAATGTCTAGTTGTTGTGCCAAACTTCTGGTTTTAATTTTATTTCCAGTTATTTCAATATTTAAATCCTTAATTGGTTTTAGAGAAAAATTATAATCTAGTTTATCAAAGTGTGTTCTTGTATAGGTTTTATCGTAATAATCTTCTCCATCTACCCTTGGTGCAACTAACCAACCGTTTTCTAATGCTGTATTTCTAATGTCTACCTGACTTCCAAAAACAAAGCCCAAAGATGGTGCTAAACCTCCTCCAAAATTGTTTCTACCTAAAAACCCGACTTCTGGTTCATATCCTGGTAATAATTGCCCGTTATTTTCAGTATAGCTTATTTTTCCTGTTTTTACAGAGGTTATTAAATCATAGAAGCCTTTTATAACTTTTCTTCCTAAAGGTTGTTTTTTCCTTTTACGAACAGAAACTTGATTTGGGGGTTGAAGCTTTCCATCAGGAGATGTTACTTTGTTTGTTCTGTTTTTTTTCTTTAAAAACAGATTTTCAAATTTTGTGTCCTTATAAAGTTTTGCAAAATTTAATGATCCAGTTATGTTATGTGTATTTGCATTTTGGATTAAATTCCCAACTCTTTCCACAATTGATGGGTCTTGAGAGGTCGCTCTCCAATCAAAATCTGCAGTGTAAGCATAATCTACTCCTATAAAACCTAAATATGGAATTTTATTGATTGGAATTTTATACGTTGAATTCAATTTTTGATTGTATTGAGTAGGTCTTCCTAAATTAAAGAAATTGGTAAAAATCTCTAAATCATCTCCATTCCCAAAAGCATCATACATATAACTGTTGGTTGCATTAAAATTAACTGCTAATGATTTTGTAAAATTAAAAGCAAGTGCATAATCCCAATCAAATAAAAATCTTCTTTGTTTTAATGTTGGCTGTGCGCTTAGTCCTTCAACTAAGTTCCTAGATCGCTGTTCATTAAAATTTCTATTTATTCTAGAATTAATAGCTAAACTTGATGGAACTGGATTAAAATTAATATCTCTTATTAACTGTAAATATTTACTTTTAAATAATTCTTTTTTCTTAAAAGGTTCCAAAAATTTTGACTTAAAAGTAAAGTTGTAAGATGCAGCAGCTGATACTTTTTGATTTACAGCTCTTTCAATATTATAATCTCTATGAGACTCTTCATTGAAAGAATAGGATACAGATACATTTTCTACATCGTAAAATTTAGGTTTTTTAGATGATTCTGGATTTCTGTTTTTTCTTACATTAATAAAACTTATGCTTGATCGCTTTGTATAATTTCTAGAAACGTCTGTTCCTCTTGGGAGAGTTGAAGGCAAGTTGGCTGCTTCAACATCTACAAGTTCTATGTCTTGATATTGAGGATCAAATTTGGGGTCTATAAATTGTTCACCAATACTGTAATTCATTGGTAACTCTATGCCCCATTTCTTTGGCATCATTTTACCTAAATTAATACTTGTTGAAATATCATATTCTTTCGTTTCATCCAATGATCGTTGACTTACTCTATCTTCTACATTTCCAAATCCAACAGTTTGCATTCTACCTGTCATAGATACATTTGCAACATCAGCAAAATTTGCATCTGCGCTTAATACAGCTGCCCATCCACCATCATTATCAAATCCAGCAGAGCGAAGTTCGTTAAACCAGATTTCTGCACTTTTTTCTATAGGACTATTGTTCCTTAAACCTAACATAATAGTTCTAATCTGGGCTAATGTAGGATTTCCCTTTACTCTAAGAACTAGTTCTCCAGAGTCTAATTCTGGTGCAGTAAACAATTCGTTGATTGGTGCGTTTACCTTATCTCTTGCTAATTTAATTTTCCCTAATTGTTCAAGTAATGCATCTAAATTATTGGCTTCTGGCCAAACATCTAAGGGCGCTAAACTTCCATTAGGTGACATTTTAAGAGGAATTTCTAACTGATAAAAATTATCATTTAAATCAGTTCCTAGCCTAATAATTGCTGATAACTCATCATCATCAACACTTCCTATAATTGTTGACTCAGCATGTAAAAACATTTTTAACTCTTTATATCGACGTAAGTCAACACTTATGTTTTTATAAATAGCTCTAATCTTATTTTGAGGTAGGTTCGTTACTTTTAGTGTAACGGATTGTTCATTTTGTTGCTGAACAGTAGTACTTCCTTGTAATCGTTCTCTTTCAATTCCTGGGGGCAATACATACCTGCCTTCATTTTGCTCTATGTTAACAACCCCAACTTCAAAATCATTTAATTCTTCCTGAGTTAATGCTTGATTAGGACTTACTACTGGGTCTAAAGTTCTTGTATATCGTCTCCAATCCCCTCTTACTAAATCTAATTCTCCGAAACGAAGAATTACTGGCATTCTAAAATTGGTCATAAACATTCTAATAAAACGAATGCTATTAAAATCTGTTATGTTGTTAATAGGAGTACCACTGCGAATTGGAATCCTAAATTGGTACCATGTAACCGTTTGACTTTGTCCATTTTTGAGAGTTACTGTTTTATCTTTTTGATCAACAATAAAATTTTGTCCAACCACTAGGTCTGTGCTATTTAATGAAACTTTATATTCAAAATAGCTTTCAACTGTATTCATCGTTTGATCTTTATTGATATCTTCAACATCTGGATATGTTGTTGATGAAGTTGGAAAAGATTCTGAGGATTGATTTAATGTGGGTGAATTTCCTTGTGTATTGTTAAATAGTTTGTATCTCGAAATTATAGAAGCGTCTGAAGTATCATAATCACCTCCCCTGTAATATCTGTAATTATCTGATGCAGGATCATCTAACCCTGCCAATGCAGGAAATTTTATTCTTTCTTCTTCATCTGTTAATCCATCTAGTCCAATATCTTGTCTAGTTCTGGAGGCATCTTGTTCGTCAAAAGCATAAATAATTGAAGGATTCGTAGGTACTTTCCCCCAAATTGTTGAAGTTGTATTGGTCGTTAAATCGTCTATTGGCAAGCCATTCTCATACATTTTTCGATTATCTTTTAGGATATCTTCAGATATATTTCCTAAATTAATGTATAAATCTCCAATCTGATTCTGAAGATCTTGAGGGTTTATATCAGTGGGTAGGCCTTCAGCATTGGTTATTGAATAATTTTTATAGGGGTCCATCATCCAGAACTGAATATACTCTACGTTTGCTTGTTCAAAGTTATTGGTAGTTAAAGGACGCATAATTCCTCCCCAACGAGCTTCTGGGTTTTCAAGTGTTGATGGATTTGTTATGTCTGTTGGCTCTTCAAAATTATAGGGTCCACGTTCCTCAGGAAAATAAGCTAAGTCTAGTGTTCTTACAAGGGTTTGCTGAGTAACATCTAATTCTTGATTTGGAAATAATTCATCAAAATTAATCTGTCTTGTTTCTGCTCTGGAGAGTGCGTCTGCATCTATGTTTTCAGGAGTATCTCCAGCACCATAAAAAATAGGATCTATCGTGTACCAAGCCAATCTAGCTCTTTGATAATTGTAACTTGTATTATTACTAAGGTTTCCATTAAAATTTGGAAATGAGGGTGTATCTGGTGTACTAGCAGTAAACCATTGCAATGGCGTTAATAGACTAATAGGGATTTGAGAAGCCTCAAAGTCGTCTATATATGCTGTAGCAGCACCATCAACATCAATTCCTCTGGGTGATCCAGGAATTAAATATGCCATATCTGCTCTAAGAGATAAATTTGATGTTACATCAGTATCTACAAAAGGCAACTTATTTGCTAATTTAGTAAATAGAGGCATTTCTGATGAGAAATCTAGATTCATTCCCAACATGGTATTATTAATTGGCTCACCTCCAAAATTTACTTTTGGTGTTAAAGGTCTTTCGTTTACATTTAAAATAGTTGCTCCTAAAATAAAGTTTTCATTGAAGTTGTGTTCAACATCAACACCCATAAAAGTTTTTCTTTGCTGATTAAATACAGCATTATTTTCTGTTGAGACCTGAATAGGAATACCTGATGACTCTAGGCCTGGATCTAAAATCTGAACTCGTCCTGCCATATAATCTACTACATAGTCAATTCCTTCAACCAACTGTCTTCCTCCAGCAGTTACAGTAACAGAACCTCTTGGGACATTGTAGGCATTTAATGGAATTCCCCCACTATTTTCAGATTTAAAATATCCTTTTAATAAAAATTTGTCTTTATTCTGATAATTGTTTTTTACATTAATTTTAGTATCTAAATATAGTTCATCAAATACATATAAATCAACATCTGATGTGTCATTTAGAGAAGATTCTAATCCATTCCCAAAAGGTTGTGCTTGTGGGAAAAAAACATATCCATTTTGAGAATTAATCGTAATTCCTTCGACATAATCGAAATACCCATCAGCAGTTTGAAACTGTGTTTGGTCAAGCCTGTCAAGGTTAAATACTTGTAAAAGAGGTTTAGTAGCTATGTCTGTACTTTGAGCATTTTGTAATGTATTTGATGGTATTCCTGTTTCATCATCTCTATATTGAATCTCAAAACGAAAACCATCAGGTGTTAATGGAGATGCGCCAAGAGCATATACATTTTTCATCATCAAATTCCAAGTAGGAAAGGCTTTTTCTACACCTGCTATCGTTCTTTTTGTTGTTAAAATCTCACTTCTTAACAACTTCACTGCTAAATTTTCAGGAGACAAAATTCCATCATTTGAAAACTCTCCAACTTTAAAAGAGGTTTTTCCATTGGAAGCACCCACAACAGTGTATTCATATGCAACTGCTAAAACTTCACCATCATTTAATCTTCTATTTAATGAAATAAATCCTAATTGAGAATTGAGAGTATATTCATTTGGTTGTAATTTTCTTGCGTTTTGCAACAAGCTGTAATCAGACCCTTGGCGCATCCCGTAAGTTCCGGAAAGATAATCATCAACCGTTGCTATATCTCTTATTTGCGAATTGGATAAAGCATTAAAAATATTATTAGATTCGTTGGTGGGCAATGCAACACCATTTACATTAGGAGCTGATAATAAAGGTGTTACTAATCCATTTACACTAACATAGTTTTCTGATATTGGTTCTGCAATATCTGCTAAAGCAACAATACTCCTAAAATCTTCTACGGAAGCATTTCTATTGGTTATCCAAATTTCAATTCTTGTAATATTTACCGGACTACTGATCAGCGGATAATTTTTTAATGATTTAGCGTAATTTTCTCTAAAATATTGTGATAAGAAAAAGTGTCTATCGTTATCATAATCTGTGGCTCTTAACTCAAACTCTTGAATAGAAGCACCTCCTTCTGCAGTAACAGATTTACTTTCAGAGTTTTGTTGAGAAAAAACTGCTGTAATATTTGTTTTCCCAAATTGAAGTTTTGTCTTTAATCCAAACAAACTTTGCGCCCCATTAATTAGAGAGTTTTTAATTGGCATTGAAATATTTCCTGCTTCAATTCCCTGTATAATTCCGTCTTCACCATATTTGGCATCAGAAAGAGATGGAGGTATGAATTCTACCCTAATTAAATTTTGAAAATCAAAGGTAGATTGTGTATCGTAATTGGCTGTTAACTTTAACCTTTTCCCTACTTGCGCTTGAATTCCTGCATTTATTTGTTGATCAAAATCAAAGGTAAAGCTACTTCTATTTTGTTCTGATAATTGAGGGTTTTCAGTATTTTGATAAATAAACCCTAGTTTTAAATTGATGTTACCTGTTGGGGTAATTATTATTTCATTCCCTCCAAAAATAGTTTTAAAAAGCTTAGAATTTACGTAATATGAGGGTAACATATCTTTTTTATCTGATGTGTTTTTACTGTTCTCTGCTGCAACTTTACTTTTAAAGTACTCCAACATATCTCTTCTTAATCGATATTTTTCATACTCCTCAGGAGTCATGAAAATGGGAGTTTTAATATAATAATCACCAACTTTTTCTACGAATATATATTTATTGAGAACTTTGTCATATATCACTTCTATTTCAGAAGGATAATTTAACAACATATTACCAGTTTGTGAATGGTTGAAATTATATTTTAACTCTGTTGAATCTTTCTTTACAAGAACAGAGTCTTTATTTTTTGGGTTTGTTTGCGCTAATAATGTATTCGCTAAACCAGCAAAAAATAAAAAATATACAATGTGTTTTTGAAGCTGATTCAATTGATTATAAATTCTTTAGTGCTTTTTTAATTAACAGTTCTACTGTTTCATTTGGAGAATCTTTAAGAATAACTGCAATTGCTTTTTCAGATTGCTTTCTGTTAAACCCTAAAACTTCTAATGCAGATAACGCTTCTTCTTTATTAGTATTGTTTATGTTAAGAGAAACTTCGTCTATATTAAATGTTTTTAAAATTTTATCTTTTAAATCTACAATAACGCGTTGTGCTGTCTTTGCTCCAATACCTTTGACAGATTGTATTAAAGTCACATTCTCTGTAGCTATTGCATTTTGAACCTCTTCTGAACTCATTGATGATAACATAGTTCTGGCAATACTTGGCCCAACTCCAGATACAGAAATCAGTAATTTAAATACTTCTCTTTCTGTCTTACTAATAAACCCATAAAGGGTATGAGCATCTTCCCTTACAGATAGATGTGCAAACAACCTTACATTTTCGTCGTCTGGCAACGCTGAAAAAGTTTGTAATGAAATATGTAATAAATAACCAACTCCAGAACAATCTACGACTACGTATGTTGGATTTTTTTCTACAAGTCTTCCCCTTATCTGTGTTATCATATTCTTGTTTCTTCTTCGAATGTAATAAATTATTTTTTTCTATCGTTGTTTTTGTTGAGCATCTACAACTGCAACCGCTGCCATATTAACCATTTCATCGACACTTGCTCCTAGTTGTATGATATGTACAGGTTTCTTAAACCCTAAAATAATAGGGCCAATAGATTCAGAGCCATCAATTTGTTTCAACAATTTATAGGTAATATTTGCAGATTCTAAATTAGGGAAAATCAACACATTTACTTTTTTCCCATTTAATTTTGAAAAAGGAAATTCCTTCGCTAGCATTTCAGCATTTAAAGCAAAATCTGCTTGTAATTCACCATCTATGTTGACATCTGGGAAATGTCTGTGAATATAAGAAACTGCATCTTGTATTTTTCTAGAACTATCAGAGTTTGAAGAACCAAAATTAGAAAAAGATAACATTGCAATATTTGGTTTCATCCCAAACATTTTTGCAATCTTATAAGTCATCTGAGATATTTTTGCCAAATCTTTTGCTGTTGGGTTGATGTTTATAGTGGTATCAGCCAAAAACAATGGTCCTTGTTTTGTTAGCATTAAATTGGTGGCAGCAATTCTTGAGACTCCCTTGTCTTTCCCAATTAATTCAATCATTGGCTTAACAACCGTAGGGTAAGGTCTAGAATATCCTGTTATTAAAGAATCTGCTTCACCTTCGTTTACCATCATTGCTGCGAAGTAATTTCGTTCTCGCATTAACTTTTTTGCTTGATGTAAACTAATCCCTTTACGTTGTCTAGTTTCCCAATATTTGGTAGCAAAATAATCTCTACGTTCTGTTTCTTCGTCTGTTTTAGGGTCATAAATTGGAACCTCTGCTGTAAAGCCTAGCTCTTCTTTTAAGGCTAAAATAACATCTTTTCTACCTAATAAAATTGGATGACCTATTTTTTCCTCGTGTACTCTTTGTGCTGCTTTTAATACATCTAAATGATCTGCTTCTGCAAAAACAATACTCTTTGGGCTTCTTTTGGCTCGGTTGTGTAGCAGTCTAATTTCTTTACTTCCAATACCAGACCTGTCCATTAATTGTTCTCTATACTTATCCCAATCTTCAATGGGCTCTAAAGCAACACCAGACTCAATGGCTGCTTTGGCAATTGCTGGAGGAATTTCATAAATTAATCTTGGATCAAATGGTTTTGGAATAATATATTCTTTCCCAAAAGACAAGCTTACTTCATCATATACAATGTTTACTTGTTCTGGAACCGATTGTTTGGCTAAATCTGCTAATGCATTTACAGCAGCCATTTTCATTTCTTCATTAATTTTTGTGGCTCTAACATCTAGAGCTCCTCTAAAAATAAAAGGAAAACCTAATACATTGTTTACTTGGTTAGGATGATCTGATCTTCCTGTAGCCATAATAATATCATCTCTTGTCGCACAAGCAACATCATATGAAATCTCAGGGACTGGATTTGCCATGGCAAATACTATCGGATCTTTTGTCATGGAAAGCAACATTTGTGGTGTTACTACATTACCTTTAGACAAGCCAATAAATACATCTGCATTTTGCATGGCTTCTTCTAGAGTGTTGATATCTTTTGCTGTAGCAAACTCTTGTTTTTGAGACGTTAGATTATCTCTATCTTTTCTGATAACCCCTTTGCTATCACACATAACAATATTCTCATTCTTTGCCCCTAATCT